>VOFI01000089.1_pt1 | contig 286001 bp, 358 predicted proteins | sample 5384131 | NCBI WGS metagenome assembly VOFI01 (sample SAMN12384728, study PRJNA508395) | human gut metagenome | isolation source: healthy gut H | host: Homo sapiens | reverse complement strand
TGCCAAACCGCTGAAGGTCCGTGCCCGCTTGCAGAACAAAGAGACCGGTGAGGTGAAGGAGAACATCATCTTCATGGGCGACTTCCCGCTGATGACGGATGCCGGCACTTTTGTAATCAACGGTGCAGCGCTGCATTGTGTCTCAGTTGGTGCGTTCCCCCGGCGTGTATTACCACATGGACCATGACAAGACCGGTAAGGAATTGTATACCAACACCGTGATCCCCAACCGGGGCGCATGGCTGGAGTATGAGACAGACGCCAACGACCTGTTTTATGTGCGCATTGATAAAAACCGCAAGATCTTTATCACCACTTTCCTGCGTGCGTTGGGTCTGGGTCTCGATCATGAGATCATTGACTATTTCGGTGAGGATGAGCGCCTGGTGGCCACCATTGAGAAGGACACCACCAAGAACCAGGAGGAGGCACTCCTGGAGGTGTACAAGCGCCTGCGTCCCGGCGAGCCGCCCACTTTGGAGACGGCACAGGCCCACTTGGACGGCCTGTTCTTTGACCCGCACCGGTACGATCTGTCCCGAGTGGGTCGCTACAAGTATAACAAAAAGCTGGGTATGGCTGACCGCCTGAACGGCCAGATCCTGGCAGAACCGGTGATCTCCCCCACGACGACGCCAACCGCGCACTGATGGGCGCCAACATGCAGCGCCAGGCTGTGCCGCTGCTGAAGACCGAGGCCCCGGTAGTGGGTACCGGTATGGAGTATAAGGCAGCTTACGACTCCGGCGTGGTGGTCATTGCCAAGCGTGGCGGCACCGTGTGCGCCGTAGACGCGCGTACAATTGATATTAAGACCGCTTCCGGTGAGATCGACCATTACGAGTTGGTAAAGTTCTGCGGCTCCAACCAGGGCACCTGTATCAACCAGCGGCCCATCGTCTCCCCTGCACCAGCAGGTAGAGGACGGCCAGGTGATCGCCGACGGTCCCGCCACCTGCAATGGTGAGGTTTCTCTGGGTAAGAACGCCTTGATCGGCTTTATGACCTGGGAAGGCTACAACTACGAGGACGCCGTATTGATCAACGAGAAGATCGTGCGGGACGATGTTTATACTTCCATTCACATTGAGGAGCACGAGGTGGAGTCCAGAGACACCAAGCTCGGTGCGGAAGAGATCACCCGCGATATTCCCAACGTGGGCGAGGAAGCGCTGAAGGATCTGGACGAGGACGGTATTATCCGCATCGGTGCCGAGGTACACAGCGGCGATATTTTGGTGGGTAAAGTGACCCCCAAGGGCGAGACGGAGCTGACCGCAGAGGAGCGGCTGCTGCGTGCCATCTTCGGTGAGAAGGCCCGCGAGGTGCGTGACACCTCCATGCGTGTGCCCCATGGCGAGTATGGTATTGTGGTGGATGTTAAGGTGTTCACCCGCGCCAACAGCGACGAAATGAGCCCCGGCGTGAATAAAGTGGTTCGCGTTTATATCGCCCAGAAGCGTAAGATCCAGGCCGGTGATAAGATGGCCGGTCGTCACGGTAACAAGGGCGTTGTGTCCCGGGTACTGCCCCAGGAGGATATGCCGTTCCTGCCGGACGGTCGCCCGTTGGATATTGTATTGAACCCCTTGGGCGTACCTTCTCGTATGAACATCGGGCAGGTGCTGGAGGTGCATCTGGGCTATGCCGCTTGATGACCCCCTGCGTGATTTGACGGTGCCCATGAGGACCCGACCGTGGGCTCGTATTACCTGAAGCTCCATCACCTGGTAGATGATAAGATCCATGCCCGTTCCACCGGTCCTTACAGCCTGGTCACCCAGCAGCCTTTGGGTGGTAAAGCCCAGTTCGGCGGCCAGCGTTTCGGTGAGATGGAGGTTTGGGCAATGGAGGCATACGGCGCTGCTTACACCCTGCAAGAGATCATGACGGTGAAGTCCGAGGATGTTGTGGGTCGTGTGAAGGCTTATGAGGCCATTGTTAAGGGCGAGAATATCCCCAAGGCAGGCACGCCGGAATCCTTCAAGGTTCTGTTTAAGGAGCTGCAGGCACTGGGTCTGGATACTCGTGTGTATGACGCCAACGGCGAGGAAGTAGAGCTCAAGCAGGATCTGGACGATGGCACCGGTATTCAGCCTATTGATGACAAGGCGTTCACCACCGTCAATGACTTTGACGAGGGCAGTGAGGGCTTTGGCATTGAGAATGCGGAAGAAGCCGGCGAGGAAGCAGGCGCAGACGCAGCGGATTCGTTTGCAGATTTGTTTGCAAACGCCCTGGACGACGATTCGGACGACGGGGCCGACGCGTAAACGCCATTCCGACACTACATTATATATAAAGGAGTGCTTCCATGATGGAGAATAAAGAAAACGAATTCAGCTCGATCAAAATCGGTCTGGCGTCTCCCGAGCAGATTCGGGAGTGGTCCTACGGCGAGGTCACCAAGCCGGAGACCATTAATTACAGAACGCTGAAGCCGGAGCGGGACGGTTTGTTCTGCGAGCGCATTTTCGGCCCCATGAAGGACTGGGAGTGCCACTGCGGCAAATATAAGAGAGTACGCTATAAGGGTAAGGTCTGCGAGCGCTGCGGCGTAGAGATCACCCGGGCCAAGGTGCGCCGTGAGCGTATGGGTCATATTGAACTTGCGGCTCCCGTGTCTCACATTTGGTATTTTAAGGGCATTCCCAGCCGCCTTGGGCTGGTACTGGATCTGAGCCCTCGTTATGGATCCCGGCGACACCCCGCTGGAGAAAATGCAGATCCTGAACGAAAAAGAATATGCAGAAATGCGCGAGCGCTATGAGGATGACTTTGAGGCCGGCATGGGCGCCGAGGCCATCAAAAAGCTGCTGCAAGACATTGATGTGAAAGCCCTGCGGGATGAGCTGACCGAGGAGCTGGAGACTGCTACCGGTCAAAAGCGTGTGCGTCTGCTCAAGCGCCTGGATGTGGTCAATGCATTCTATCAGAGCGGCAATAAGCTGGAGTGGATGATCCTGGATGCCATCCCGGTAATCCCCCCGGATATTCGCCCCATGGTTCAGCTGGACGGCGGCCGTTTTGCCACCTCTGATCTGAACGACCTGTATCGCCGCGTTATCAACCGAAACAACCGTTTGAAGAAGCTGCTGGAGCTGGGCGCACCGGATATTATCGTGCGCAACGAAAAGCGTATGCTCCAGGAGTCTGTGGACGCCCTGATCGACAACGGCCGCCGCGGCCGTCCGGTCACCGGTCCGAACAACCGTCCGCTGAAGTCCCTGTCCGATATGCTGAAAGGTAAGCAGGGTCGTTTCCGTCAGAACCTGCTGGGTAAGCGTGTTGACTACTCCGGCCGTTCCGTAATCGTGGTTGGCCCGGAATTGAAGATGCACCAGTGCGGTCTGCCGAAGGAAATGGCGATCGAGCTGTTTAAGCCCTTTGTGATGAAGCGGCTGGTAGAGACCGGCGTGGCCTCTAACATTAAATCTGCCCGTAAAATGGTGGAGCGTGCCAACAACCCGGCCGTTTGGGACTCTCTGGAAGTGGTCATTAAGGACCACCCGGTGATGCTTAACCGTGCACCTACTCTGCACCGTTTGGGTATTCAGGCCTTTGAGCCGGTGCTGGTAGAGGGTCGTGCAATTAAGCTGCACCCGCTGGCTTGTACCGCATTTAACGCAGACTTCGACGGCGACCAGATGGCTGTGCACGTGCCCCTTTCCGCAGAGGCGCAGGCAGAGGCCAGAATGTTGATGCTGGCTGCCAACAACCTGCTGAAACCCTCTGACGGTAAGCCGGTGACTGTGCCTACCCAGGATATGGTGATCGGTTCCTATTACCTGACCATGATTAAGGGCGGCGAGCCGGGTTGCCCCACGGTGGAGAAAGACGCCCAGGGCAACGAATATACCCGCTATAACATTTACAGAGATAAGGACGAGGCCATGATGGCCTACCAGGAAGGCTCTTTGGGCTTGCACTCCGAGTGCCTGATCCGCTTCTCCAAGGAAGTGGACGGGGGAAGTGCACGAGCACCTGGTTAAGACGACCATCGGTCGTGTGATCTTTAACGCCCCGGTGCCTCAGGACCTGGGTTTTGTGGATCGTTCCGATCCGGAGAATGAGTTTGTACCGGAGATCAGCTTTGTTGTAAAGAAGAAGCAGCTGGGCCAAATCGTCGAGAAGTGCATTCGCGTGCACGGCGTTGCCGTGGCATCCAAGGTGCTGGACGCTTTGAAGGCGCAGGGTTATAAGTATTCCACCATTTCCGGCACCACCGTAGCCGTTGTGGACGCCCTGATCCCGGAGAAGAAGAAGGAGTACCTGGACGAGGCCGAGAAGCGGGTGGACGAGATTACCACCAACTACAACTACGGCCTGATTACCAACGAGGAGCGTTCTTCTGCCGTTATCAAGGCTTGGGAGGACTGCACCAACAAGGTATCCCACGAGCTGACCAGTAACTTTGACGGCGCCCATAACCCCATTCACATGATGGTAGACTCCGGTGCCCGTGGTAGTACCTCTCAGCTGCGTCAGCTGGCCGGTATGCGCGGTCTGATCGCCGATACCGCCGGTAAGACCATTGAGGTTCCCATTCGTGCCAACTACCGTGAGGGTCTGAATATTCTGGAATACTTCATTTCCTCCCGTGGTGCTCGTAAAGGTCTCGCCGATACCGCACTCCGTACCGCAGACTCCGGTTACCTCACCCGCCGACTGGTAGATGTATCCCAGGATGTAATCATTCGCGACCAGGATTGCGGCTGCCACGATGGTATTATCGTAAGCAAGATCATGGACGGCAACCGTGTACTGGAGCCGTTGGAGGAGCGCCTTACCGGTCGTTTCGTTGTAGACCCGGTGATCGATCCTAACTCCGGCGAAGTGCTGATGGAGCCGGATCGTATGATGACAGAGGAAGACGCCAAGCGTATTGTGGACGCCGGTATCGAGTCCGTAAAGATCCGTTCTCTGATCACCTGTAAGTCCCACCACGGCGTGTGCTGCAAGTGCTATGGCGCCAACCTGGCCTTTAACGAGCCGGTTCAGGTAGGTGAGGCCGTGGGTATTATCGCCGCCCAGTCCATCGGTGAGCCTGGTACACAGCTGACCATGCGTACCTTCCATACCGGCGGTGTTGCCGGTGGTGCCGATATTACACAGGGTCTGCCCCGTGTAGAGGAGCTGTTCGAGGCCAGAAAACCCAAGCAGCTGGCCATTCTGTCTGAGATCGACGGTGTGGTTCATTTTGAGGAGATCAAGAAGAGCCGTCACGCCATTGTGACCGGCGAGGACGGGGAAGAGAAGAAGTATCTGATCCCTTACGGTGCCCGTCTGTGCGAGCACATTGTTGAGGGCGCCCATGTGAAGAAGGGCGAGGAGCTGACGCTCGGCGCCGTGAACCCCCACGATGTTTTGGCTATCTTGGGCGAAGAGGCTGTTTATAACTACCTAATTAAGGAAGTACAGTTTGCTTACCGTACCCAGGGTGTTGATATTAACGACAAGCACATTGAGGTTATCGTTCGTCAGATGCTTAAGAAGTGCACCGTGGACGATGCCGGTGATACCGATCTGGTGTCCGGCACCATGGTGGATGTGGCCCAGGTAGACGAGGCCAATGAGGCCATTGACAAGCGGATCGCTTTGGGCGAGACCACTTTGAAGCACGCCACTTATATCCCGATCCTGATGGGTATTACCAAGGCTCCGCCGCCTCCTTCCAGGAGACCACCCGCGTGCTCACCGATGCTGCCATCAAGGGCAAGGTGGATCCGCTGATCGGTCTGAAGGAAAATGTAATCATCGGTAAGCTGGTGCCCGCCGGTACCGGTATGCAGGTGTTTGATAAGGTGGATGTGGTGCCCAGCTATTTCTCTGCTGAGGGCAGCGAGGAAATTTTGAACCTGGAACAGCTGCAAGAGCTCTTGACAAACAGTATGTCCGAGTGATATAATGCTAAATTGTCGGTGTGCGATTTGCGCTAAATCGGCCCAAATCCCATCGAATTTAGCCGAAAATTGACCATTTACCGGGGGCAGAACCGTAAAGTTCTGCCCCAGTAGGTGCGTTTTTTTGAGCAGAAAATGCAAATTTGCTTTGCCAAATTTGTGTTTTGTGCGCAAAAGCGTACAAAATAATTTGAAAGGAGATAAACGATTGCCTACCTTTAACCAACTTGTAAGAACAGGTCGTAAGACGCTGGAGAAAAAAGTCCAAAACACCGGCTCTGCTGAAGGGGCTGAACACCAAGAAGAATGTTATGACCGATAACAATTCTCCCCAGAAGCGCGGCGTTTGCACCGCAGTCAAGACTGCAACTCCGAAAAAGCCGAACTCTGCACTGCGTAAGATTGCCAGAGTGCGTCTGTCTAACGGCATTGAAGTGTCCGCTTACATTCCCGGCGTAGGTCACAACCTGCAGGAGCACTCTGTAGTTATGATCCGCGGCGGCCGTGTAAAGGATCTTCCCGGTGTGCGTTACCACATCATTCGCGGTACTCTTGATACCCAGGGCGTGAACGGCAGAATGCAGGGCCGCTCTAAGTACGGCGCCAAGAGACCGAAAGCTGCTAAGAAATAAGAGCAGCGCCGATCCGTTAAGGATCCACCAAGCTCAGCCCGGCTGAGTTTGATCTTCTTGTTTGGAAATCCGGCAAAAGTTTATATACTTTATATAGCTATACAGTGTATGACCTTTTGTTGGCTCCACGGGAAAACTCGAGTACCTATGAACTCATCAATGATAATGAAGGAGGGAAGCGAAGATGCCAAGAAGAGGCCAGATCGCTAAGCGTGACGTTCTGCCTGATCCGCTGTACAACTCTAAGCTTGTTACACGCCTGATCAACAACGTTATGTACGATGGTAAAAAAGGTGTCGCACAGAAGATCGTGTACGACGCTTTCGACATCATCAAAGAAAAGACGGGTAATGATCCCCTGGAAACTTTTGAAGCTGCCATGGAGAATGTTATGCCCGTACTGGAGGTTAAGGCTCGCCGTGTAGGCGGTGCAACCTACCAGGTACCGCTTGAGGTTCGTCCGGAACGGCGCCAGACCCTGGGTCTGCGCTGGATCACTCTCTATGCGCGTCAGCGTTCTGAGAGAACCATGAAGGAGCGCCTGGCAGCCGAGATTATGGATGCTACCAATAAGACCGGCGGCGCTGCCAAAAAAGTGCGACGATACCCATAAGATGGCTGAGGCAAACAAGGCGTTTGCTCATTTCAGATATTAAGCCATTCAGTTTGTTAGGAGGATATTATGCCGAGAAAAGTATCTCTTGAAATGACAAGAAATATTGGTATCATGGCGCATATTGATGCTGGTAAAACCACCACCACCGAGCGTATCCTGTATTACACGGGTATTAACCATAAGATCGGTGAGACCCACGATGGTACAGCAACCATGGACTGGATGGCGCAGGAGCAGGAGCGCGGTATTACCATTACTTCCGCTGCTACCACTTGCTTCTGGAAGAAGCACAGAATCAATATCATCGATACCCCCGGGCATGTGGACTTCACCGTAGAGGTGCAGCGTTCCCTGCGTGTGTTGGACGGTTCCGTTACCGTTCTGTGCGCCAAGGGTGGCGTTGAGCCCCAGTCTGAGACCGTATGGCGTCAGGCTGACGAGTACCATGTACCGAGAATGATCTATGTCAATAAGATGGACATTATGGGCGCAGATTTCTACAATGTACTGGATATGGTCAATGACCGTTTCAAGTGCAACGCTCTGCCCATTCAGTTGCCCATCGGCGCGGAGGACACTTTCCGCGGGATTGTGGACCTGGTGAATATGGACGCCGAGATCTATTATGACGATCTGGGTAACGATGTTCGCCGTGAGCCCATTCCTGAGGATATGATGGAATTGGCGCAGAAGTACCGCCGAGCAGCTCATCGAGCATGTCGCCGAGATGGACGACGCGCTGATGGAGAAGTATTTCGCCGGTGAAGAGTTGACTGTTGACGAGATCAAAAAGACCATCAGAAAATCTACCATTGCCAACAAGATGGTGCCCATCACCTGCGGTACTTCCTACCGTAACAAGGGTGTACAGCCCCTGCTGGACGCAATCGTAGATTATATGCCCGCCCCCACGGATGTTGAGTCCATTAAGGGCGTAAATCCGGACACGGACGAGGAGGAGTATCGTCACTCTTCCGACACAGAGCCTTTTGCTGCTTTGGCGTTCAAGATCGCTACCGACCCCTTCGTTGGTAAGATCTGCTTCTTCCGTGTATATTCCGGTACCATTGACGCAGGCTCTCCCTGCTACAACTCTGTAAAGGGTCATAAGGAGAGAATGGGTCGTATTCTGCAGATGCACTCCAATCACCGTGAGGATATTCCCACCTGCTACGCCGGCGACATCGCTGCTGCCGTAGGTCTGAAGAACACCACCACCGGTGATACCCTGTGCGACGAGGATCATCCCATTATTCTGGAGTCCATGAACTTCCCGGATCCCGTGATCCGTGTTGCCATTGAGCCTAAGACGAAAGCCGGTCAGGAAAAGATGGGCCTGGGTCTTGCTAAGTTGGCAGAAGAGGACCCCACCTTTAAGGCTTACACCGATGAAGAGACAGGTCAGACCATCATCGCCGGCATGGGCGAGCTGCACTTGGAGATCATCGTTGACCGTCTGATGCGTGAGTTCAAGGTAGAGGCCAATGTTGGCGCTCCCCAGGTGGCTTACAAAGAGACCATCACCAAGGAAGCGGCTTCCGATACCAAGTATAAGCGTCAGTCCGGCGGTAGCGGCCAGTACGGTCACTGTAAGATCCGCATTATGCCAAACATTGATCCGGAGACCGGTGTCGGCAAGGGCTATGAATTCGTGAACCAGATCGTCGGCGGTTCTATTCCCAAGGAGTATATCCCTGCGGTAGACGCCGGTATCCAGGGCGCTATGAAGAGCGGTATTCTGGCAGGCTACAATGTGGTAGATGTTCGCGTAGAGCTGTACGACGGTTCTTACCACGAGGTTGACTCCTCTGAGATGGCCTTTAAGATCGCCGGTTCTATGGCATTTAAGGACGCTGCCAAGAAGGCCGGTCCCATCATTCTGGAGCCGATGATGAAGGTTGTTGTTATCGTTCCTGAGGAATACATGGGCGATGTAATCGGCGACCTGAACTCCCGCCGTGGCCAGATCCAGGGCATGGAGGACCGCAACGGTGCAAAGCAGATTAATGCTCGCGTACCGCTGTCTGAGATGTTTGGCTATGTAAACGACCTGCGTTCCAAGACCCAGGGCCGTGGCCAGTACACCATGGAGCCGGACGGCTATGAGCCTGTTCCCAAGTCCATTTCTGAGAGCATTATCAGCGAGCGCGCCAAAAAAGACTGATAATTCGATAAATCAATAAAAAATGCTTGCTATTTTTATTCGATTTTGATAGAATAGCAATGACAATTGACTATTGTAAATTCTTAAGGAGGAAATTCCAATGGCAAAAGAACATTTTAACAGAACCAAACCCCATGTTAACATTGGTACGATCGGCCATGTTGACCATGGTAAGACCACTCTGACCGCAGCTATCACCAAGTACCTTGCAAACAAGGGCTATGCAAAGTTCGAGGACTATGCCGATATCGATAAGGCTCCCGAGGAGAGAGAGCGTGGTATTACCATTAATACCGCTCACGTTGAGTATGAGACCGAAAACCGTCACTATGCTCACGTTGACTGCCCCGGACACGCCGACTATGTTAAGAACATGATCACCGGTGCCGCTCAGATGGACGGCGCTATCCTGGTTATCGCCGCTACCGACGGCCCTATGGCTCAGACCAAGGAGCACCTGCTGCTGGCCCGCCAGGTAGGCGTGCCCTATATCATCGTATTCCTGAACAAGACCGACCAAGTGGACGATCCCGAGCTGCTTGAGCTGGTTGAGATGGAAGTTCGTGAGACCCTGGCTGAGTATGGCTTTGATGAGGATTGCCCCATCATCAAGGGTTCCGCACTGAAGGCTCTGGAAGCATCTTCCAACGACGATCCTGCTTGCGAGTGCATCCAGGAGCTGATGGAGGCTGTTGACAGCTATATCCCCACTCCTGACCGTAAGGCTGACCTGCCCTTCCTGATGCCTGTTGAGGACGTGTTCACCATTACCGGTCGTGGTACTGTTGCTACCGGCCGTGTGGAGAGAGGCCAGCTGAAGACCGGCGAGGAAGTTGAGATCGTTGGTCTGAAGGAGGAGAGCTCCAAGACCGTTTGCACCGGTATTGAGATGTTCCGTAAGATTCTGGACTATGCTGAGGCCGGCGACAACATCGGCTGCCTGCTGCGTGGTGTTCAGAGATCCGACATCGAGCGTGGTCAGGTTCTGGCTAAGCCCGGTTCCATTCATCCCCACACTGAGTTCACGGGCCAGGTGTACGTTCTGACCAAGGAAGAAGGCGGACGTCACACTCCTTTCTTCAATAACTATCGTCCTCAGTTCTATTTCAGAACTACTGACGTTACCGGCGTAATCCATCTGCCCGAGGGCGTCGAGATGTGCATGCCTGGCGACAACGTTGTGATGGACGTTGAGCTGATCACTCCTATCGCTATCGAGGAGGGCCTCCGCTTCGCTATCCGTGAGGGCGGCCGTACCGTTGGTTCGTTGGTACTATAATTTATTGTCCGCTATTTGGTACACAAGACGGATCCGCTTGCGCTGAGCGTTGACAGCCGCGGCGGCATGACTGTATAATGGTTTTAAGGCAAAGAAGATGCCGTCAGCGAGATGATCTTTGACTTCATCAGTGGTGAAGCCGGCACGCAGGAGCGCGGCGAGAAGTTCGCCAAGTGGCTGGCGGAAGATACTGACCTGACCCAAAAAGAAAAAGAAGTCCGTTGTGGAAAAGATCAAGGACTTCTTTGCAAAGCTGCTGGACAGCACCCCGGAACACACGGTGCGTGACGAGTACGCTCAGGAGATTTTGGACATGCTGCGGGGTATGGCGATCACGCTGTCCGATGAGCAAAAAGGCGGAGACGGCCGACCACTACGATCGGTACGGCAATGGCCTGCTTCTTCTGTATTTTGCATCAAAAAGTACTGCAACGCCAAAAGCTTTCTGTTTTCTCTTGCTTTTTGTGTAAGCGGAAATTTGGCTTAACTAAGCCGAAAATAAAAAAGCAAAATAAAAAAGGACAGCCGAAAAGCTGTCCTTTTGGTCGAGTGACAAGACTTGAACTTGCGGCCCCTAGACCCCCAGTCTAGTGCGCTACCAACTGCGCCACACCCCGATTGCTTAAACACTATACCATAAAATGCGCTATATTGCAAGCCTTTTTTGCGAATGGTTGCATTTTTTTTGCAAAAGGACTATACTAATTACAGATTGAACAAGAGGTGATGAAATGGCGTTGGAAGAACAGGTGGTGGATCGGCTGATCCACTTGGGGTACACTGTTTCATTTGCAGAGTCTTGCACCGGCGGGCTGTGCTGCGGCACGCTGGTTAATGTAGCCAATGCGTCTAAGGTGCTGAATGCCAGCTTTGTAACCTATGCCAATGCGGCGAAAATTCGTTTTTTGGGCGTGGAGGCGGACACGATCTTGAATTATGGCGTAGTCAGCGAGCAGGTGGCGGCGCAAATGGCACGGGGCGTGGCTAAGACGACAGAGAGCAATGTGGGCGTTGGCATCACCGGTATTGCCGGTCCCGGTGGCGGCACAGCTAAAAAGCCGGTGGGCATGGTCTGTTTTGGCTTTTGCGTACAGGATCAAGTGCAGACCTATACTTGCCAATTTGGCAATTTGGGTCGCAACCAGGTGCGCGAGTCTGCTGTGCAATTCGTTTTTTCCAAATTGCTGGAGATTTTGTAAGACCGGCGGTGCGGTTTTGTTTTTGCGCGGGAGTTGCGATTTTTCTCTTGATTTTCTCCGCGAAATATAGTATAATCTTAGCCGTGCTGCAACGCAGCACGTTATGCTGATATGGCTCAGTTGGTAGAGCAGCGCATTCGTAATGCGCAGGTCGTCGGTTCGAGTCCGACTATCAGCTCCAAAGCCTGCGTAAACACGGTGTTTTCGCAGGTTTTTTCCTTTTCAGAAAAGAATTTCAAAATTCAATATGCAACAAAAAAATCTCGCTCTTTTTTTACGGGTGAGATTTTGTTCGTTTATTTGATTTTCAGCCAAAGACCATCTATTGACCATTTATGAATTTGCCACATTTTCGCCGAGTAAATTTCCCATTGTGTTTGCAACATTTTCTTGCATGGAATCCGTTACGTGCATATAGGTGTTCATTGTAAAATCTGCGTCTGTGTGACCAAGCATGTGCGATACGGTTTTAACGGATAAGGTGGCAAAGCTGTGTCGTAAATCGTGAAAGCGTATTCTCGGCACACCTGCTCTGTCTTTCACTTGCGTCCTATTTTTCGGCAATAGGATTAACTTCTTTTTCCCAGCTGTAAAGAGAAACAAACGGACCCCAGCCGATTTGCGCACCGGTTATGATTAAACCGAATAAACAGGCAAGTGCCAATGACACGATTGAAATATCTGCAATTCTTATGCCTTTTCCTATTTCTATGGGGCAGTACAGTGTTGCAATCCCCTGAAAATAATGATACAATGACCACATAAGGGGGACTTCCGATGCAAAAAAAAATCTATACTGTGGCTACGGCCCACTTGGATACCATTTGGTCCTGGGACTTTGAGACCACCGTTCCCGGTACATCTACAATACCTTGGTGGACAACTTTGCACTGTTCCAAAAATATCCCACCTATCACTTCAATTTTGAGGGCAGCTATCGTTACGAGCTGATGGAGGAATATTACCCGGAACTGTATGCCAAAAATGCGGGACTATATTGCCCAGGGGCGGTGGAGCGTTTGCGGCTCCGCCTTTGAGAATGGCGATGTGAATGTGCCGTCGCCGGAGGCACTCTTTCGCAATATTCTTTACGGCAATCGCTATTTTGAAAAAAAATTCGGCAAGCGCTCAGTGGATATTTATCTGCCGGACTGCTTTGGCTTCGGTTGGGCGCTGCCCAGCATTATAGCCCACGCCAACCTGATGGGCTTTACGACCCAAAAGCTGGGTTGGGGCGGCGCCTACGGCATTCCTTTTGATATTGGCGTGTGGCAAGGGCCGGACGGCGCGCAGGTGCTGGCCAGTCTGAACCCCCATGATTATTACTTTACGCTGAAGAAGCTGCGGGACTGGGATTTTGTGCAGCAAAAGCTGGATGAAAACGAAAAATACGATCTGAACAGCACTATGATTTTCCACGGGATCGGCGATCGGGGCGGTGCGCCCAAGGAAGCCTCTGTGGCCTTTGTAGAGCAGGAGATCAACAAAAACAAAGACAGCGATGTGCAGGTGCTGGCGTCCGGTGCGGATGATCTGTTCCGTGACCTGAACGCCCAGCTGACCCCGGAGCAAAAAGCCAAGCTGCCCCGGTGGGAGACGGAACTGGTGATGCAAAATCACGGCGTTGGCGGCTACACTTCCCGGGCCGTTGGTAAGCGTTGGAACCGCCGCTGCCAGGAACTGGCGGATATGGCGGAGCGTTCCGGCGTAGTGGCGGATTATCTGGGCACCGCCCATTACAATAAAGAGGCTATGGAACTGAACTGGAAGCGTACCATCGCCCATCAGTTCCACGATGATCTGCCGGGCACCTCCGTGCAGCGTGCCTATCGCCGCAGCTGGAACGACTACGGTATGGCCATGAACGGCTTTGCCGGTGAGTTGACCCAAGCTGCCGGGTCTGTGGGCAGTCTGCTGAAAACGGACTTCTGCGCCGGCACGCCGGTGACGGTATTTAACAGTCTGGAAGTGGCCCGCACAGATGCGGTGACTCTGGAACTGCCCCACTGGCCCAAGGCCTGTGCGCGGGTATACGACCCCAAGGGCAGGGAAGTGAAAAGTCAGGTGAACCGCTACGAGAATGGTACGGCGGAGCTGGTATTTGTTGCCACGGTGCCTGCCTTGGGCTTTGCGGTCTATGATGTGCGGCCCTCCGATGTGCCCTGCCGTCTGCGGGGCAGCCTGTCCATCAGCGGCGAAAATCAGATGGAGAACCAAAAATACATTGTGCGCCTGAACAAAAAGGGCAACATTACCTCCATCCTGGATAAAGAAATGGACGAGCAGGAGCTGCTGTCGGAGCCCATTAGCCTGGGGCTATTCAAGTACACCGGCTCTAAGCCCTGGCCTGCCTGGGAAATGAATTATAAAGAAGCCAACAAGGACCCGGACCGCCTGCCAAATCCGGTGACGGTGACCATTCAGGAGAAAGGCCCGGCGCGGGTGTCCTTCTGTGTGGAGCAAAAGGATGGAGACTCTACCTTTAAGAATATCATTGCCCTCACCGACGGCGGCAGCCGGGTAGAGGTGTATTCTGAGATCGAGTGGCGCAGTCTGCATACTATGGCAAAGAACAAATTTGCATTTGCCTGCACCAACCCGGAGGCTACCTTTGACCTGGGGCTGGGCGCCATTCGCCGGGGCAATATGACGGAAAAGCTGTTTGAAGTGCCTGCTCAAAACTGGGTGGATCTGACGGATAAAAACGGCGACTGGGGCGTGTCTGTGCTTAGCGAGTGCAAGTACGGCTGGGACAAGTATAAGGACAATACCCTGCGTATGACCGTGCTGCACAGCCCAGTGCGCAATTACCGGATTGATTCCATGCAATCTATGATGGATCTGGGACTGAACCGATACAGCTATGCTCTGTTCTCCCATAAAGGGCAGGTGGGTGCCGATACGCAAAATCAGGCCCGTGCCTTTTTTGCAGCCCCTGACCGGGTATGTGGAGCCAAAGCACCCGGCGTGCTGGGTACTGCGTACAGTTTTGGAAATGTCTCTCACCCCCAGGTGGTGCTGCGGGCAATGAAGTTCGCAGAGGACGGCGACGAGATCGTGGTGCGCTTGAACGAGGGCGCCGGTACGCCGGTGGAGCACTACGCCCTGCGCCTGGGTGCCGGTGTGGCAGAAGCCCGAGAGCTGTTTGCCTCTGAAGAAGAAAAAGGCCCGGCAACGGTGAAAGACGGCTGCCTGGTCACGGATTTTACACCGTATCAGATCAGGACCTTTGCCCTACGGCTGCAACCGGCGGCGCAGGTGGGTCACGCTGCCAAGGCAACGCCTCTCACACTGCCTATGAACGTGCAGTTGATCACCAAGCAAGGCGAGCAGGGCGAGCTGCCCTGTCTATTCCTGCGGAGCGGATCGGCGATCAGGTCACGGCGGCCGGTATTCCTTTTGCCATTGCAAAGGACGGCAAGAACGCCTTGCGCCTTGCCGGTCAGACCCTGACCTTAAAGAAAGATACCCGCCGGCTGGCGTTGCTCCTGTCTGCGGACAGTAATCGGATTTTAGACTTTACCGTAGGTGGAAAAACGGTGCCTTGCTCGGTGCTGAGCCGTACCCGGCGTTTTGCAAGCTGGGATCTGTACGATCTGCACGAGACCGCCCATATTCAAGAGGGACAGCTGGGGTATGTAAGCACCCACAGCCATAACGCGGACGGTACGGACGCTATTGCCAAGGAACTGTACTTCTATATTTTGATCTTAAATGTGCAGGGCGGTGACACGGTGGTATTGCCCCGGGATGAAGAAACACTGGTTTTGGCTGCAACGGAGCTGAATACAGTGGCTGTGCCTTGTGTGACCCCGCTGTATGACCGGGTCGAGGATCGCCCCTTTGACTACACCATGCGCCTGGGGGACAAACTGCGTTACCTGCGTATGAAACTGCCTTGGTATATGGGCGATAAAGGTCGCTATTTCAGTTGCTACAACCGAGGAAGAGAGAGGGAATAAGATGAAGCCGAATTTTGACCAGAACTGGACCACCACCAACGGCGGTGTGCCGCTGAATGACAGCGAAGTGGAGCGTTACATTGGCGTGGTGCCGCGCCCTAACCAGGTTCACTTGGCACAGCAGCCTTTTTACTGCTTTATGCACTTTGGCATGAATACTGCCACTCAGCGGGAGTGGGGCAGCGGCAGAGAAACGGTGCAGGACTTTACCATTAAGAAGATCAAGCCGGAGCAATGGGTGCGCACGGTGAAGGCTGCCGGTGCCAGCGGTATCATTCTTACCTGTAAGCACCACGACGGTTTTTGTCTGTGGCCCAGTGCATACACATCGTTCAGTGTAAAGAACACGGACTTTGACGGCGATATTGTGAAGCAGGTGTCTGACGCCTGCGCTGCCGGCGGACTGGATTTTGGCGTGTATCTTTCTCCTTGGGATATGCACGAGCCCACCTACGGTACCCCGGATTATAATGATTATTTTTGCAATCAGTTAACGGAGCTGCTTACCAATTACGGCCATATCAGTGAGGTTTGGTTTGACGGTGCGAAAGGCGCCGATGTGCCGAACTTTGAGTATGATTGGGCGCGGTATTATGCCCTGATCCGCAAACTGCAGCCGGACGCACTGATTTCCATTTGCGGCCCGGATGTGCGCTGGGTGGGCAACGAGGGCGGCAAGACCCGCAAAAGCGAGTTCTGTGTGGTACCTGCTCGCCTGGCAGACGCTGAAAAGACGCATGAGAAGAGCCAACACGGCGAGGGCGACGCTGCCGCGCTGAAAAAGCTGAACAATATGGACGAGGATTTGGGCAGCCGCAAGGTGCTGTCTATGGCGCGGGATCTGATTTGGTATCCGGCGGAGGTGGATGTGTCCATCCGCAAGGGTTGGTTCTGGTCCAAAAATGAGGATCGCACGGTTAAGAGCGCGCGTAGACTGTTTAAGCTGTATCTTGGCTCTGTGGGCAACAACTGCACCCTGCTGCTGAATGTGCCGCCTACCAATAAGGGCGTGATCCATCCGAGAGACGCTCACGCCTTGAAGGGGATGGGCCAGGCCATTCGCAAGATGACCGAGCACCCGATCATCACATACCGGCTGGGCGAATTACAGCCGGAGCAGGGGTATATCGACTTTGACTTTGACAGTGTACATAAGTTGAAATATGTGATTTTGTCCGAGGAGATTCGCAAGAGCCAGCGGGTGGAGGCCTTTGAACTGTGGGCTAAGAAGCCAAACGGCAAGATGAAGCGCATTTACAAGGGCACGGTGATCGGTATGAAGAAAATTGTGCGGCTGCGCCGGGGTTTGAATTGCCTGGGCGTGCGCTTGGTAATCCGCCAAAGCCGCAGCACCCCGGATATTGCCGAAATCGGATTTTACGAATGATTACGCCAAGGCTCCCGCTTACACGGCGGCGCCTTCGGGTATAAAAAAAGGACTTGTTCTGATGAACAAGTCCTTTTCTTTTTTCGTTTTATTCCAGGGCACGGGATACGGTCTCCCCGGCACGAGAGGCGGCCTCGCTAAGATCGGTGGCGCCTTCACGCACCTTGGAGCCGGCCTCAGATGCGCCCTCGCTCAGTGCCTCGCCGGGGCTTTTTGCTGTGGTTTCCTCTTGTGTGGTGGTTTCGCTGACGATGGTGTCCGGTTCTGTGGTGGGATTTTCCTCCTGCTTGGCGCAGCCCAGCAGCACGGTTGCCAGCACGGTTACGGCCAGTGCTAAAATCATCAATCGGTTTTTCATGGTGTTGCCTTCCTTTCGGTTTTATTTTGCCCGGCGGCGCCGGGTTTATGCGTTTTATTTGGTTAGGGTGCCATGATCGCTGTACAGCAGCAGAAGAATGTCCTCTTCCACACCGGTGGCGGCGTTCAGGTACACCAGCGCGTCCTCTCCGGTGTCTGCCGAATGCACAAGCACCTCAATACAGGCTACCTCCCGGCCGTCCTCCTTGGGGATCAGGCACTTCTTGGTGCTTCTCACCTCCAAATAGGGGCTGATCTTGGCGGTGGCTGCCTTTTCCGATACGGTAAAGGTGGGCACATTCCGCCGGTGGTGGTTGGTGATATAGCCCCGGGCCTCCAGCGATACCACGCTGCCGTCCCGTAGGGACACGCCAACCTTGATTAGATCTGTATAGTAGAGTATTCCGTCTTGGCAGTAGGCAAAATTGATGGTGCAAATATTGCTGTCGGTGGCGTAATAGGTGGAGCGCATATCTGGGTAGCCCAGTTTCTTCAAATAAGCGGCTGCCTGCTGGATCGCTTCTTTTTCATCTATGGCCTTGGTACTGATTTTGCCGCCGAAGAGAATGGAGCTTACATACCCGCCGCTTTTGGTCACATTTACCGTTTGTTGCCCTTTGGTGAACACATAGGCAGGCATACGCCCGGCTTCGTCTTCCAATCGGTTTAGACGGGTCTCATTGCACCCCAGTGCCTTGGCAGCGATCTTGGCGGCAGCGTCCTTGCTGATTTTGTCCTGCCCTTTGAGCAGCTGCGGCTCTTTGTGCAGTACCGCGTCTGCAAAGGGGCCGTCATACAGCAGGGTGGGGTAGTCCTCAAAGGCTTCCTCCGCGGTGGAAAAGTCTGTGCTAATGGCGGGCAGACGGGTGCCGTCCGCAGATTTTACATCGCGCTTGGTGATCTGGCCGCCGTGATTGCAAATTTCTACCATTTGGGTCACACTGTTTTTATATTTGGTGGCGTATTGCAGCAGCCGGAGCAGATTTTCGTGCTCTTTGGTGGTGACGGCCTCGCCGGCATAGACTTTTTGCTGAGATAAGTGGCGTAGTCCCCGGTTTGACTTAGAAATTTATAGGTGCCTGCCAGGTTCATCTGCTCCACCGGCAGGCGGGACAGAGAGTCCTTGGCCTGATTGGCCTGTTGAGACAGATCTCGGCTTACATCAGACAGGGTGGCGGCGCCGTTTGCATAGACGCTTTTGGTCAGATCGGTCTCAATGCCCTCCAGGTCCTCTGCCAGGGCAGACAGGCTTTGGCGATAGGTGCTTTCCAGCCGCGCCCGGTACTGGGCAGCCTGTACGGTGCCGGTGATGGCATAGATAATCAAAATACCCGCCAGCAGCAAACCGAAGGACAGCAGTCGCACGGAGCTTCGCTTTGTCATAATCATTCCTCATTCCCTTGGGGCAGCGCTGTGCTGCCGCCGCATTTCTTTTTCTATTTTTGACGGAATTTTGAAAAACATACAAAAAAAATCTTAACTCCAGGACTAAAGTATGGTATACTGTAACTGATTATGTAACCTGGAGCAGTGTATAATGAAGTTGACGGAGAAAAAAACGCATTGTGGTCAAAGTAGGCACCTCCACTTTGACCCACGACACAGGCAAGACCAATATTGCCCGGATGGCCAAGCTGGTATCTGTGCTGGCAGATCTGAAGAACGCCGGTCATCAGGTGGTGCTGGTGTCCAGCGGCGCCGTGGGTATCGGTGCCGGTAAGCTGGGCATGCATGAGCGACCGGACCATACCAGCGGGCTGCAAGCCTGCGCGGCGGTGGGGCAGTGCGAGTTGATGTTCCTCTACGACAAGCTGTTTTCCGAGTATGGCGTGGTGGTGAGCCAGTTGCTGTTTACCGGCTACACCTTAAATCACCCGGAGGAAAAGGCACATTTGGTGGACACCTTTAATCAGCTGCTGGAATATGACGCCCTGCCCATTGTGAATGAGAACGACAGCGTGTCCGTTGAGGAGCTGCTCCACGGTGACAACGACTGCTTGTCTGCCACGGTGGCTCAACTGATCGGGGCGGATCTGCTGATTCTGCTTACCGATACGGACGGCCTGTTTGACGCCAACCCGGCAGAGAATGAGGACGCGCGCCTGATCGGCCGTGTGGCAGAGATTAACGACGATGGCCGTAGCCGGGGGTGCCGGCAGCAAGGGCACCGGCGGCTTTACAACGAAAATTCGGGCGGCGGAGATCGCCACCGGCGCCGGTATTCCGGTGATTATTATGAATGGAGAGCGACCCACGGCTATTTATAAGGTGTTGGACGGGCAGCCCATCGGCACCTATTTTGAAGCGAACAGCAGGTGAATGCAATGGATGAAAAGATGAGAGAAATGGGAATCCGTGCGAAGCACGCAGCCGGTGTGCTGGCTACCCTGACAACAGAGGAAAAGAATGCAGGGCTGCTGGCAATTGCTGATGCGCTGCGGGCGCGGCAGACAGAGATTATGGCTGCCAATGCACTGGATTTGGAAGCCGGTAAGGCAAACGGTATGTCCCCGGCACTGCTGGATCGGCTGGCGCTAAACGGCGACCGAATCGAGGGTATGGCCCAGGGCTGCCAGGATGTGGCGGACCTGCCGGACCCCTGCGGTCGCGTGCTGGAGAGCCAGACCCGACCCAACGGCCTGTATATGGAAAAAGGTTAGCGTGCCTATCGGGGTTATTGGCATTGTGTATGAGGCTCGGCCTAATGTAACGGTGGACGGCGCCGCTCTATGCTTAAAAAGCGGCAACGCCGTGATTCTGCGGGGTGGCAAAGAGGCCATTCACTCCAATCGTATGCTGGCTCAGGTGATGCGGGATGCCCTGTTTAACGCAGGCATTGTGCAGGACGCAGTGGCGCTGGTGCAGGACACCTCCCGGACTTCTGCTACCGAGATGATGCATATGAAGGGCTATATCGACTGTCTGATCCCCCGGGGGGCAAGGGACTGATCGCTGCCGTGTGCGAGAATGCCACTGTGCCAGTGATCGAGACCGGTTCCGGCAACTGCCATATTTATGTGGACGCCACGGCGGATGTGGATATGGCGGCAGACATTATCTTTAACGCCAAGACCCAGCGGATCGGCGTATGCAACGCCTGTGAGAGCCTGGTGATCCACCGGGATATTATTGACCACGCCCTGCCGGCCATTAAGCTGCGGCTGGACGAAAAGAATGTGGAAATGCGGGGCGACGCCCGAGCCATGCAGGCCTGCGACGGCTTGGTGCCCGCCACGGAAGAAGATTTTTATACCGAGTATTTGGATTATATTATCAGCGTAAAGACGGTGAAGAGCGTGGACGAGGCCATTGACTTTATCAATGTGCACTCCACCGGCCACAGCGAGGCCATCATCACCCGGGACGAGGAGAGCGCGCGCCGCTTTTTGCAGCGGGTGGACTCTGCGGCGGTGTATGTGAACGCCTCTACCCGATTTACCGACGGGGCGGAGTTTGGCCTGGGGGCGGAGATCGGAATCTCTACCCAAAAGCTGCACGCTCGCGGCCCCATGGGTCTGCGTGCCCTGACTACCACTAAATACTTGATCTTTGGCAACGGACAGGTGCGATAAAATGAACCAGACAGTAGAAAAAAGCGGCTGCGCCGGCGGAAGCAGAATCAGCGCCGTGCCCGCACCAAACGCTTTTTTATGGTGCTGGGGGTGCTGGTGGTGGCACTGGCGGCCTTTCTGATTACCGTCAAGATCTGCAAGCCGGATTTTGATTTTTCCCTTTTGGTGCCGGACAAGGCTGTAACCTTTGTGCAGGAGAATGTGCTGGGCCGCACCACCACGGCACCCACTACGCAGGCACCTACTGCGCCGCCCACTACGGAGAAACCTACTTACGCCGATTACAAGGATGCCTCCGCTTTTGCGTTTGACACTTCCAAGCAAGGCAGTCAGGTGGGCAATATTCTGAATAAAACCCATGGGGCAGTGACCTTTAATGGTGCGTATATCTATTTTGCCGCACCGGGTCAGGGTATTTACCGCTTTGCTCCGACAGAGGAGACCACCACCAAGGTGAAGGGCGTGAAAAATGCCTGTTGCCTGAATATTATGGGCGATTTTCTCTACTATATTGATAAAGGCAGCAAGAAGCTGCAAAAACTTTCCGTCTCCGGCGGCAATGCCGTGACTTTGCTCCCCGACGCGCGCCGGGCCTACGGCTACAACGATCGGCTGTTTTGCCTGACCGGCGATTCTCTGTACACCGTGACGGCGGCAGGGGACAAGACCTTACTTTATACAGCGGGGGCAGACAAAAAGCTGGCGCTGGTCGGCATTTCGCTTACCGATGTGTATTTTACGGAGACGGACAACCTGACCGGCGAGGTGGAGTACCTGACCGTGGGGCAAACCGGCGGCAACAGCACCCACTTCCGTGCCGCAACGGAGAAGAACGAAGTGCGTTCTATGGCGCTGGAAAACGGTTATTTCTACTATTATCAGCGCCGGTCGGAGGACAAGTATGATCTGGTTCGCCAAAAGTTCGGCAGCCAAAAGACCGTGACCTTGCTGGAGCATGTGCGTTCCACCGATTACCCGGTGGTGTACGGCAACCGGCTGTATTATACCGATTATAAGAGTGGAGCCGCCCAGGCAATGGAGCTGAATATGAACTCCGGCGCCAAAAAGGTGATGCTCACCGCCTCCGGTGCGGACAAGTCCGGCACCGTAGCAGTGGCCTGCGGCTATCAGTATATCTTTTGATCGGCAAAAGACGGAGAGCGGCGGCAGTGTGTACCGCGCCTCCTGCATTTACACCTCTGCCTCGGCAGACAATACCATGGACTTCCGCAGCGGAAAATGGTCCTACTAATTCCTGGGAGTAAAGGAACGAAACACAGTGGATAAGTACAAAAAAACTCGCTTCCAATACCATTATCTTTGCCATTGGCACCTTTTCGTCTAAAATTCTGTCGTTTTTGCTGATGCCCTTTGTCACCCGTATGATGACCACGGGCAGCTACGGCGCGGCGGATCTGATCCAGCAGACGGGCAATGTGATCATACCCATTGCCTTTTTGTGCGTCAACTCGGCAGCCCTGCGCTTTTCGATGGACAAGGCAGAGCGCAAGAGCGATGTGTTTACCGTAGGCGTGCGGGTGACCCTGGTGGGCTTTTTTGCCTTTCTGTTGTTTGCGTACCCGATCAGTCTAATTAAAATCAACGACTTTAAGCTGGGCGATTACCTGGTGCTCATTTATGTGTTTGTGCTCACCTCCGGTTTTCGCCAGCTGTGCCAGCAGTTTGTGCGCGGCTCCGGTCATGTAAAGCTGTTTGCCATTGACGGTATTTTGGCTACCGTGACCTATCTGCTGTTTACCATGCTGTTCTTGGGTGTGTTTAAGTGGGGGTTACCGGCTATATTTTGGCCATCGTGGCGTCGGACTTCTGCTCTGTGCTGTTCTTTACCGTAACTGCTAAGCTGTACCGTTATGTGCGCTTTAAGGGCGTGCGCCGCCAGACCGGGCGGGATATGCTGCGCTACTGCGTGCCCATGATTCCTACCATTATCTTGTGGTGGATCATCAATGTGTCTGACCGCTATATGGTTACTTATTTTGTGGGCTCTTCTGCCAACGGTCTGTATTCCGCCGCGTCTAAGATCCCGAATTTGGTGATTATGTGCGCGTCTGTATTTACAGACGCCTGGCAACTGTCTGCGGTGGATGAGTATAACAATAAAGATACCGCCCGGTTTTTCTCCAAAATCTTTCGGGTACTGCGGCGGCACCTTCTTTGTGGCTTCTTTCCTGATTTTGACTTGTAAGATCATTACAAAAGTTTTGGTGGCAGACGCATATTTTGACTCTTGGCAGTATGTGCCGGTGCTGATCATCTCCACCGTATTCTCCTGTCTGGTGAACTTTTTGGCCTCCATCTATATGGCGGAGAAAAAGAATATTATGGCTATGGTAACTGCCCTCACCGGTGCAGTCACCAATGTGGTGCTGAACCTGATTTTGATCCCCCCGTATGGGTGCCAACGGTGCGGCCGTTGCCACTGCCTGCGCCTTTGTGGTCGTGTTCCTGACCCGCAGTCGGGATACGCGCCGATTCATTAAGATTAACTACCAACCGGTGGTGCTCACCTGCCAAACCGTGGTGCTGGTGGCCCAAACGGTGGCGGCGGGTATGTGGTTCTATGTGGCAGAGGCACTGCTGTTTGCCCTGATGTTAGGAATGAACTGGTATCAGGTGGTAGAGCTGTACAAACTGGTGACGACCAAGATGCTGTCCAAACTGAAAAAGCCGAAAACAGAGGAAGAATAAGAGAAATGTTTCGTGCATAGGCTCTTTTAGCGGCTTGGTATTGAATTACAGACGATTTTAGTATATAATCTACAAATGGAACACGATTATTTGCGTGATTTATAATAATTTTTGGAGGATTTGTATGAAATCAACGATTTCTGTGGCGCAAGCAAAGCGACGGATCAACGACAAACTCAGTCACTTTTTTCGGCGTTACGCCGGCAGACGCCACCAATGAACAATATTATAAGGCTGTGGCCATGATCCTGCGGGAGATGCTCAGCGAAAAAACAGCCAGTTCCGCCATCAGGCTGAAGGTCAGGACTCTAAGCAGATCTATTATCTGTGTATGGAGTTTTTAATGGGCGTTCCTTAAAGAACAACTTGTATAACCTGGGCCTGACTGAGACTTTTGAAAAGGCGCTGGCCGGCTTTGATGTAAAGCTGGAGCAGCTGTACGATGAGGAGCCGGATGCTGGTTTGGGCAACGGCGGCTTGGGTCGTCTGGCTGCCTGTTATCTGGACGGTTTGGCCTCTGACGGCTATCAGTCTATGGGCTATTCTATTCGGTATGAGGCCGGTATTTTTAAGCAGAAGCTGGTAGACGGCTGGCAGACAGAGCTGCCGGACTTTTGGCTGCCGGGCGGCGAGGTTTGGCTAGTGCCCCGTGAGGAGCGCGCCCAGACTGTCAGCTTTGAGGGCTGGGTCGATGAAAGCTGGGACGGTGAGTACCATACCGTCACTATGCGGGATTGCAACACCGTGATTGCTGTGCCCTATGATATGTATGTAAGTGGTCTGGGTGACGGCGTGGCTCGTTTGCGCCTGTGGGCGGCTCGCAAGCCTGCACTGGATATGAGTGTTTAATCAGGGCGAGTATATTAAGGCTATGGAACAGTCTGCCATGGCAGAGACCATCAGCAAGGTGCTGTATCCGGCAGATAACACGCCGGAGGGCAAGTCTCTGCGCCTGCGTCAGCAGTATTTCCTGGTGTCCGCCTCTGTGCAGGATATTATTCACCGTCACCTGTCCAAGTACGGCACGCTGGATAATCTGCCGGAGAAGGTGGCGATCCATATTAACGATACCCACCCCACCTTGGCCATTCCGGAGCTGATGCGCATTATGCTGGACGAGTGCGGCTATGATTGGGACTCTGCCTGGAAACTGGTAACCGACACGATGGCGTACACCAACCACACGGTGATGAAAGAGGCGCTGGAGTGCTGGAGCGAGGACCTGTACAAACGCCTGCTACCCCGTATTTATGAGATCACCAAGGAGATTGACAACCGCTTCCGTGCCTTTGTTTGGGGCGCTACCCATGACGCAGACAAGGTGGAGCGTATGGCTGTGATCTTGCGGTGCCGTGCGTATGGCCAATCTGTGCGTGGCCGGCTCTCACAGCGTCAACGGCGTGTCTGCTTTGCATAGCGAGTTTTTGAAGGACACGGTGTTCCACGACTTCTACACCATCACCCCGGCCAAGTTTACCAATGTAACCAACGGCATTGCCTTCCGCCGCTGGCTGTGCCAGTCCAACCCGCAGCTGACCGATTATTTAACGGAGCTGATCGGTGACGACTTTATTAAGCACAGCGACCGCCTGCTGACCCTGCGGGATTACAAGGACGACCCGGCAGTGCTGGACCAGCTACAAAAGATCAAGCGCGCCAACAAAGAGCGCTTTGCCAAGGTGGTGAAGAAGCAGAACGGCGTGGTGCTGGACCCGGATTCCATCTTTGATGTGCAGGTGAAGCGCCTGCACGAGTATAAGCGCCAGCATCTGAATGTACTGAACATTATTGCGCAGTACCAGGCGCTGAAAGAAAATCCGAATATGGACTTTACTCCCCGGACTTATATTTTTGCTTCCAAGGCAGCCCCGGGTTACTACATGGCTAAGAAAATCATTCAGCTGATTGATGCTTTGGCTCATGTGGTGAATAATGACCCGGACACCAAGGATAAGCTGAAAGTGGTGTTTATGGAGGACTACTCCGTGTCTTTAGCAGAGGTGCTGATGCCTGCTGCGGACATCAGTGAGCAGATTTCGCTGGCCGGCACGGAGGCATCCGGCACCGGTAATATGAAGTTGATGCTCAACGGTGCCGTTACTCTGGGCACCCTGGACGGCGCCAATGTGGAGATCTGCAACGCCGTAGGGGAGGACAATATCTTCCTGTTTGGTATGAAGACGCCGGACATGGAGGCTCTGCGCCGCAGCGGCTATCACCCCATGAACTATGTGACCAATAACCCGGCGTTAAAGAACGCCATTGATATGATCCAGTATGGCGTGAACGGCAAGGACTTTAGTGAGATTACCTCCTCACTGATCAATGTGGACCCGTATATGGCGCTGGCAGATTTTGCCGATTATCAAAACGCCCAGCGGCGCTCGGCACAGGTGTATGCTGACAAGACCGCCTTTGCCAAGATGAGCCTGATGAATATCAGCGGTGCAGGCATTTTCAGCGCAGACCGTGCCGTGCAGGAATATGCGGAGAATATTTGGCACACCCACCCGGTGGTTGTAGCGCAGCCTCGGCCTCAAAAGGTGGCGGCTGCTGCGGAGAAGCCCGCCGAGAAGCCGGCGAAGAAACCCACAGCCAAAAAACCTGCGGCCAAAAAAGTCCGCTACAAAGAAAACCACCAAGAAGAAATAAATCTGCTTGCGGCAGGCGCAGGGCAATGCCTGTGTCTGCCGCTTTTTACTGTTTAAGAGAGGAAAAATATGCTGATCTTCAACGCCAGAGACCCACAGTACAAGTCGCCCATCCGCGCCGTGGCAACGGATGAGCCGGTGCATCTGCGGCTGGTGGTCTCGCGGGATATGCATTGCTCCGGCGCCCGGTTGGTGGTCACCAAGGACGGCGAAACGCCGGTGCCTTACGGTATGTTTTGGGCCGGGATGTGCGGCACGGAGGCAGAGTATTGGGAGCTGCATTTTGCCGCCACCACCCCGGGGCTGTATTTTTATCATTTTGAATTGACACCCCCTGGGGACTGCACTTCGTGCGCAACGCCGGGGGCGGAAAAGGAGATTTTCTGCCGGACGGTGCGGATTTTCAGCAAACGGTGTATGATAAGGATTTTCAAACGCCGGCCTTTTTGCGGGGTGGACTGATCTATCAGATCTTTCCGGATCGGTTTTACAATTCCGGCGCGCCAAAGACCGGTGTGCCTGCCACCCGGGTGCGGCGTAACTGGGGGGAGGGAGCCTTTTTGGGACGAGGCCCAGATGAACGGCTTTTGGAACAACGATTACTTCGGCGGCGACCTGAAAGGCATTGCGGAGAAGCTGCCGTATATTGCCAAGCTGGGCGTGACCGCGATTTATTTGAATCCGATTTTCGAGGCCCATTCCAACCATCGGTACGACACCGGGGATTATGAAAAGATTGACCCTATGTTAGGCGATACAGAGGACTTAAAATATCTGTGCAGCCAGGCGAAAAAACTGGGAATCGGTGTGATTTTTAGACGGCGTGTTCAGCCACACCGGGCGGGATTCCAAGTATTTTAATTACTATGGTCATTACCCCACGGTGGGCGCCTATAACAGCCCGGACAGCCCCTATTACAGCTGGTACCAATTTGGCAAGGATCGGGACGATTACAAGTCCTGGTGGGGCATTCGCCTGCTGCCGGAGATCCGTGAGGAGGAGCCATCTTATCGGGATTATATTTGCGGTGAGAACGGCATCCTTCGCCGTTGGATGCGCTGCGGCATCAGCGGCTGGCGGTTGGATGTGGCGGATGAGCTGCCGGATGTGTTCCTGGACGACCTGCGCCGGGCTGTAAAAAGCGAGGACCCGGACGCCATCATTATCGGCGAGGTGTGGGAGGACGCCACCACCAAGTTTGCCTATGGGCAGCGGCGGCGTTATCTGCTGGGGAATCAGCTGGACAGTGTGATGAATTATCCCTTTACCGCGGCAATCTTGCACTTTGTGCGCTACGGCGGCGGTCAGGCGTTTTTGGACGCCATCTTGTCTATTACCGAGCATTATCCGCCCCAGGTGACGGCGGTGCTGATGAACCATATCGGCACCCACGATACTCTGCGGGCGATTACCGCGTTGGCCGGACCGGATTGTACCGGCCAAGGGCGTGCTTGGCAGCACCGCAACAATACCCTGTCCGGGGCGGATTATGCCCGCGGGGTGCAGCTGCTGAAGCTGGCTTCTTTCCTGCAATATACTTTGCCCGGCGTACCCTCTCTATATTACGGAGATGAGGTGGGTGTGCAGGGCATGAAAGACCCCTTCAACCGGGGCTGTATGCCTTGGGCGCACCAGGATCGGGATTTACTGCATTGGTATCAGCGACTGGGCCAAATGCGTCGAGGCTGCAAAGCGTTGGCTGAGGGCACATTCGTGCCGGTACAGGGTGACCTGGGCGGCGTGTGCTATGAACGCCAAATCGACGGTGCCCGCCTGCTGGCGGCAGTGAACCGCACCTCTGAGCCGAAGACCTTTGCCGTGGATCCGGTGTGGGACAATGCTTATGCCTTTTTTGACGATACCTGCATGGGCGGCCGGTTAACCGTTCCTCCCATGTCAGCCGCTTTGCGTACCAGACAATAAAACCTTGCCACTCGGTTTTGCCGGGTGGCTTTTTGCTGCTTTTGCCGAAAATGCTTATATTATATATAATAAATTATAAATTAGCGGTTGAATGTGGGCGGGTGTGTGTGTTATAATAGCAGAGTTAATGTGGGTCAGTAGATACTGTACCCAAATTCCGCGAAAGGAAGATTTAAGAATTATGGCTTACAGAACCCATAACTGTAATCAGCTGACCTTTGACCAGCTGAACCAAACTGTTTATCTGGCCGGGTGGGTAGATACCATCCGCGATCACGGCGGCGTGATCTTTGTTGATCTGCGCGACGAGTACGGCGTGACCCAGGTGGTGTTCCACGACGACGCGCTGCTGAAGGGCGTTCGTAAGGAGAGCGTCATCTCCGTGACCGGTAAGGTCGTAAAGCGTGACCCGGAGACGGTGAATAAAAAGATCGCTACCGGCGAGCTGGAAGTGCATGTGACGGAAGTGACCGTGCTGGGCGAATGTACCCGCACGCTGCCCTTTGAGATCTCCGAGTCCAAGGACACCCGTGAGGATGTACGGCTTCAGTACCGCTTTTTGGATTTGCGTAATCCCCAGGTGCATGAGAGCATTCTCTTCCGCAGTAAGGTAGTCGCTTTCCTGCGGCAGAAAATGACGGAAATGGGCTTTACGGAAATCACCACCCCCATTTTGACCTGTTCCTCTCCGGAGGGTGCCCGGGACTATATCATTCCCTCCCGTAAGCACGAGGGCAAGTTCTATGCACTGCCTCAGGCGCCCCAGCAGTTTAAACAGCTGCTGATGACCTCCGGCTTTGACCGGTATTTCCAAATTGCGCCCTGCTTCCGTGATGAGGACGCCAGAGCGGACCGCTCTCCCGGCGAGTTCTATCAGCTGGATTTTGAAATGGCCTTTGCCACCCAGGAAGATGTGTTTGCCGTGGCGGAAGAGGTGCTGTATGACACCTTCACCAAGTTCTCTGACAAGAAAGTGACCCCGGCGCCCTTTGTGCGTATTCCTTACGCCGAGTCCATGCTGAAATACGGCACGGACAAGCCGGATCTGCGCAACCCGCTGATCATCCATGATCTGACCGAATATTTCAGTACCGTAGAGTTTAAGCCCTTTAAGGGTCGTCCGGTGCGAGGCATCGTGGTGCCGAACTGTGCGGGGCAGTCTAAGGGCTGGTACGAAAAAAATGCTGGCTTTTGCCATGGATATTGGCATGAAGGGCTTGGGCTACATCACCGTTCAAGAGGATGGCAGCTATAAAGGCCCCATTGACAAGTTCCTGTCTCCCGAGAAGAAAGAGGAACTGCGCACCATGCTGGACCTGAAAACGGACGACACCCTGTTCTTTATTTGCGACAACATTCGGATCGTCAATGACCTTGCCGGTCAGATCCGTACCGAGTTAGGTCGTCGCCTGGATTTGATCGACAAGGATCGGTTCGACTTGGCGCACCGCCCCCATGTTTGAGCGGGAACGGCAAGCCTTTACGCCAATCCGTTCTCTATGCCCCAGGGCGAGATGGACGCTGCTGCACCAGGGCCCATGGAGGACAACATATCGACATTGTGAACGGTGTGGATCCTCCGGCGCTTTAACCACCGCCCGGATGTGATGAACTCCCGGTTAATGCCCAGGATATTTGCTGCACTGTTTAACGCATTCCATTACGGCGCACCGCCCCATTGGCACCCGGCGTAGTGATCATGCTGCGGGATGAGGACAACATTCGCGAGGTAATCGCTTTCGAACCGCCCGGCACCGAAAGCGTAACGGAGCGTATAGAACGGAGCGTATAGATAGATAGATCGAGGTTAGCGTATGAAGATCACACCGGAACTGATCCAGTATCTGGAGAGTTTGGCCAGAATTGAATTGACCCCTGCGGAGGAAGCCAGGAACTGCTTACTTATATCGACACCTTGAGCCAGCTGGACACCGACGGGGTAGAGGCCAAGAGCCACTGCTTCCCGGTGACCAATGTGTTCCGCAAGGACCAGGTGGAGGTGCACATGACCCCGGAAGAAGTGGTGGCCAATGCACCGGAGAGCCAGGACGGCGCCTTTGTGGTGCCTAAGACGGTAGAGTAAGGAGGGCGCAGCATGAATGTTTTTGAATGGAGCGCAGCTGAGCTGGCGCAAAAGATAAAAGCAGGCGAGCTGTCTGCGCCGGAGGCGGTAGAGGCTGTCACCGCTGCCATTGACAGCAAGGACGGCACTTATAACTGCTACACCTCACTGAATAAAGAGGCTGCTTTGCAGCAGGCTGAGACGGTACAGAGCCGGATCGACGCCGGGGAGGCATTGTCCCCCGCTGGCCGGTGTGCCTATCGGTATCAAAGATAATATCTGTACCAAAGGTCAGCTGACCACCTGTGCGTCTAAGATTCTCACCGGCTTTAAGCCGCCTTATAACGCAACGGTGATTGAAAAGCTGCACGCTGCGGGCATGATCCCTCTGGGCAAGCTGAATATGGACGAGTTTGCCATGGGCTCCACCACGGAGACTTCCTTTTACGGTGCAACCAAAAAAATCCCTGGAACACGGACCGGGTGCCCGGCGGTTCCTCCGGCGGCGCAGCAGCGGCTGTGGCAGCCAAGGAGGCAGTTGTGGCTTTAGGTTCCGATACCGGCGGTTCTATTCGTCAGCCTTGTTCATTCTGCGGTGTGACCGGACTGAAGCCCACTTACGGCGCAGTCAGCCGGTATGGTCTGATCGCTTATGCTTCTTCTTTGGATCAGATTGGGCCCATTGCCCGTTCGGCTGCGGATGTGGCGGCGGTGTTTGATGTGATCCGGGGCAAGGATCCCAAGGACGGCACCTCTATGACTGGCGGCCGGTTGGATCTGAACGCTGTGTGGAGCGCCAAGGATGTGCAGGGCAAGAAGATCGGTATTCCGGAGGATTACTTCGGCGAGGGTATTGACCCGCAGGTGGCCGCCGCTGTGCGCGCCGCTGCCGACACATTGACCGATTTGGGCGCCACGGTAGAGATCTTTTCTCTCCCCATTGTGAAGTACGCCATTCCAACTTATTATATTATCGCCTGCGCCGAGGCCTGCTCCAATCTGTCCCGGTTTGACGGCATTAAATACGGCTACAAATCGCCGGAGGCGCACTCTCTGCGGGAAGTTTACTTTAAGTCCCGCTCCGAGGGCTTCGGTATGGAAGTGAAAAAGCGCATCATGCTGGGCAACTTTGTACTTTCCAGCGGCTACTTTGACGCTTATTATAAGAAAGCCTTGCAGGCCAAGGGTCTGATCTGTCAGGCCTTTGATGACGCCTTTAAGGCCTATGACTTTTTGCTGGGGCCGGTGGCACCCACTACGGCGCTGCCGATGGGTCAGGGACTGTCCGACCCGCTGGCTATGTACCTGGGCGATATTTATACGGTTATGATCAACATTGCCGGTTTGCCCTCCCTGGCGCTGCCCTGCGGGTTTGACACCCAGGGTATGCCGGTAGGTATGCAGCTGATCGGTCGTCCTTTTGAAGAGGAGACCATTCTTTGCGCCGGTCATGCGTTCCAGAGCGTGACCGACTATCACAAGCAGTCCCCGGTAACGGAAAAGGAGGCGCTGTAATGGAATACAATACCGTTTGCGGTTTGGAGGTCCATACGGAACTTTCCACCAAAACCAAGATTTTTTGCAACTGCTCTACGGCGTTTGGCGGCGAACCTAACAGCCATGTTTGTGAGATTTGCGCCGGTATGCCGGGCACACTGCCGGTGGTGAATGAGCGCGTGGTGGAATACGCGGTGCGCACCGGTTTGGCTACCAACTGCACCATCACCCGGTACAATAAATTTGACCGTAAGAATTATTTTTATCCCGATTTGCCCAAGGCATACCAGATTAGCCAGTTGTATCTGCCCATTTGTCAAAATGGCTATGTGGAGATCACGGACCAAATCAACGGCGGCACCAAGAAAGTGCGGATCAAGGAGATCCACATGGAGGAGGACGCCGGCAAGCTGGTGCACGATGAGTGGAGCGACTGCACGCTGGTGAACTACAATCGCTGCGGCGTGCCGCTGCTGGAAATTGTGTCCGAGCCGGATATTGCCTGCGCCGATGAGGCGGTAGAGTATGTGGAAAAGCTGCGGGCCATCTTGCAGTTCTGCGGTGTGTCTGACTGCAAAATGCAGGAGGGTTCTCTGCGGGCGGATGTAAATGTGTCTGTGATGCCGGTGGGTGCTACTGAGTACGGCACCCGCACGGAGATGAAAAATATTAACTCCTTCCGCGCCATTCATAACGCCATTGAGAGCGAGGCCCAGCGCCAGATCGAGGTGATCGAGGACGGCGGTGCCGTAACGCAGGAGACCCGCCGTTGGGACGACGCCAAGGGCACCAGCTACGCTATGCGCAGCAAGGAGGACGCCCAGGATTATAAGTATTTCCCGGAGCCGGATCTGCCGCCCATCGAATTGTCGGACGAATACATTGACACCATTCGCCAGCAGTTGCCGGAACTGCCGGAGGCCAAAAAGGCTCGGTATAAGAGCGAGTATGGCTTGACGGATTATGATACGGATATGATCTGCTCTTCTGTATCTTATGTGCGGCTGTTTGAACGCACGGTGGAGATCACCGGCAATCCCAAGGACAGCGCCCACTGGATTATGGGCGAGGTGATGAAGCTGCTTAACGACAGCCAAACCCTGCCGGAGGATATGCACTTTAACCCGGACGCTCTGGGTCGTATCATTCAGCTGCAAAATGGCAACAAGATCAGCCGGGACAGCGCTAAGAAAGTGCTGGCTGCCGTGTTTACAGATAATGTGAATCCGGACGAATATGTGAAGCAGAACCAAATGGAAATGGTCAGCGACACCGGTGCCATTCGCAAGGTGGTCGAGGATGTGCTGGCACAGAATGAAAAAGCCGTCAATGAGTACAAGGGCGGCAAGGCTGCTTCCTTCAACTTCCTGATCGGCCAGTGTATGCGCGCGTTACGCGGCAAGGCACCGGCGGCAGAGGTTACCAAGATCTTAAAAGAAATTCTTGGCTAAGCGATAAAGTACAACATCTCGGATATACTATATCCGAGGTGTTTTTTTATGCACAAAAAAGGAAAGACCGTCTCCTTTGCAGATCCGCCGGTGATCACCGGTCACGCCGGCGTGGCAGGTAAAAAAGAGGGGGAAGGCCCCTTGGGCGGAGACTTTGACGCGGTGTTTGCCGATACGACCATGGGACAGCAGTCCTTTGAACTGGCTGAGTCCGCCATGCTACGGGATGCCATTTTGCGGGCGCTGTCGGCAGCGGGCAAAAGTCCGTCCGATGTGGATTTTATCCTAAGCGGCGACCTGCTGGATCAATGTATGGGCTCTGCTTTTGCCATTAAGGATTTGGACATTCCTGCCATTGGACTGTATGGCGCATGTTCCACCATGGCATTGTCCTTGGGTGTGGGTGCTATGCTGATTGATGCCGGGGCCAAGTGCTGTGTGGCAGGAACCTCCAGCCATTTTTGCTCCAGCGAGCGGCAATTCCGCTTTCCTCTGGAGTATGGCGGTCAGCGTCCGCCCAGTGCTCAGTGGACGGTGACCGGCGCCGGCAGTGCAGTGCTGGAGAGCAAGGGTGAAGGCGTGCGTATACGGGCGGTGCATATTGGCACCATTACCGATTATGGCATTACGGATGCCGGTAATATGGGCGCAGCTATGGCGCCGGCGGCTGCCCGTACCATTCATGACCTGTTGGAGGACAGCGCCACCACCCCGGCAGACTACGATCAAATTGTCACCGGGGACTTGGGCGCAGTGGGCACCAAGCTGCTGTATCAGCTGATGGAGCGGGATTGGGGTATTCAACTGGCGGGTCACCACAAGGACTGTGGCATGATGATCTATGATCTCAAGAGTCAGGATGTGAATGCAGGTGGCTCCGGCTGTGGCTGCGGCGGTTCGGTGCTGTGCAGCCATATTTTGAAGAAAATGGAGCAGGGTGCGCTGCGCAAGGTACTGTTTGTGGCCACCGGTGCGCTGATGTCGCCCACCAGCACCAAGCAGGGCAACTCCATTCCCGGCGTGGCCCACGGCGTGGTATTGGAGGTGTAAGTGTGAAAACCCGTTATGTAAAGGATATTCGCGTGCTGTCTGCCTTTCAGCAGACCATTCGGGCTATGCAGATTCTCATTCTTGTGCTGCGGGTGCTGGCGGTGGCCTTTTGGTGCTGCAGAGCATTACCCTAATGCGAGATAACGCATAGGCGCTTTATATATATAGTAGGTATAGAAAAAGCGCACGGCTTTGGCCGTGCGCTTTGAACATTTTAGGCTTATTTCACAGTGTCGTCCTGCTGGTCTGCGGTTGTGGGGGTTTCTGCGGTGTCGGGCTGTTTCTCTGCTTTTTCCGTCTCGCCCCGCTTACGCAGGGATTTGAATTCCAGCTTGGTCTTAACGGTGGGGCTGGTAATCCACGCCGCAGCGTTCGCATAGGGCTTTTTGCACAGCTTCCAAGGTGCGCTTTTGGCACAGCCCCAGGTCCAGCAGCACCGTGGTGTCGTCCGTCAGGGTCAGGGTCAGCACTGCGTGCCGGTCAATAAAGTTCTTGACCAGGCTGGGTGCTTCGTCCTTGTAGCCGGTAATGTCCTTAATCTGATTGTAGGCGTACACATTGTCTTTATCCATGCCGGTAAATTCAAAGTCTGTGGCGCGTAGCAGCAGGCCGTTCTTTACCGTCTCCTTGGTGGTGAGCACGGCGATCACAATGGCTGCGATCTCAATGATAGCAAAGATTACGGTCATGCCGGTGCGCACCTGGGTCAGCCGATAGACGGCAAAGACACCATAGCCAATCACCGCCAGGTCCAGCAGGATCACAACCGCCAGGGTCATTGGGGACAAAATGCGAATAAATTTATCTTTCATTTGAATCATCTCCAGTAAAGATTTGTGTGATGGGTCGGGTGTCTGCGGTGAACACTTTGCCGTCCAAATGAGCAATGGTGTAGTCCGCCGGCACATGGAAGATCAGCTTGTAGCTGAGCAGCGCCTGGCGGTAGCGGCCGTGCGTGTTGCCGTACTTACCGTCCCCGGCCAGGGGGCAGCCTATGCCTGCCAGCTGGGCACGAATTTGGTGGGTGCGCCCGGTGAAAAGCTCTACCTCCAGCAGCGCCCGGTTCGCCTTGGTGTCCAGCACGCGGTAACCGGTTTTGCATGCCATGCGGTCGGGGGCGGGCGCGTCATACAAGGTGACCTTGTTCTTTTTCTCGTCCTTGTGCAGGTAAGCGGTGAGGGTGTCTGCTGCTTTGGGCGGGATCCCTTCCGTGACGGTCAGGTAGAATTTTTCAATCTTACGATCCCGTATCAGCGCCGTTATTTCCCGCAGTGCCGGGGCGGTCTTGGCTGCAATCACCAGCCCGCCGGTGTTGCGGTCAATACGGTTGGCCAGCGCCGGGGCAAACCGGAGTCCTCCGGCGACCACTGATTGCGCTCATATAAATAGCGTTTGACCCGGGCAATCAGCGTGTCTATATACTCCTTGCCGTTTGGGTGGCAAAGCAGTCCCTGGGGCTTGTTGAGGATCAATAGGTTCTCGTCCTCGTACACCACATCCAGCGCCTTGGAGGCGGAGAGGAAGTCATAATACACCGTCTTTTCCGCCAGCACATCGTCCGGTAGATACAGGGTCACTCGGTCACCGGCAGAGAGTACCTGCTCCGGGGTGCAGCGCTTTTTATTGACCTTAATATTCTTTTTGCGTATTTCTTTATACATCAGCGACCGGGGCAGAGAGGAAAAGGTGCGCCCCAGGTAGCGGTCCAGCCGCCGACCGGCATCGCCGGGGGTGATTTGCTTTTCTTTCATACGCTCATTATAACGGATTGAACGCCAAAAGTAAAGCCCGCGCACCAGGGGCGCAAAATTTGCCGAAATGGACAAAAAGCCAGGGGAACATTTGTTCAAAATTGGCAGGATAACCAGTTGTATTTGGCGATATGACCGTGTATAATAAACACTGTATATACAGTTTTTGACAAAAGTGTTTGCACGCCTTCTATGCGGGCAGACGGGAGCGAGAATGGAACAGTTTAAGCTACACAGCAAGTTTAAGCCCACCGGCGATCAGCCGCAGGCAATTGAGAAGTTGGCTCGGGGCGTGCTGGACGGTATGAAGGAGCAGACCCTGATGGGGGTCACCGGCTCCGGCAAAACCTTTACCATGGCCAATATTATTGAGCGGGTGAACCGGCCCACTTTGGTGTTGGCGCATAACAAGACCTTGGCCGCCCAGCTTTGCAGCGAGTTTCGGGAATTCTTTCCGGAAAATGCGGTGGAGTATTTTGTTTCCTACTACGACTACTATCAGCCGGAGGCTTACGTGCCCACAACGGACACTTATATAGAAAAGGATTCCGCCATCAACGACGAGATCGACAAGCTGCGCCACAGCGCCACGGGCACTGTCCGAGCGGCGGGATGTGATCATTGTGGCCTCCGTGTCCTGCATTTATTCCATCGGCGACCCCATTGATTACCGGAATATGGTGATCTCTCTGCGCACCGGTATGGAGTGGAGCCGGGACGCGCTGATTGAAAAGTTGGTGGCTATTCAGTACGAGCGTAACGACATTAACTTTGTGCGCAACAAGTTCCGGGTGCGGGGCGACACGCTGGAGATCTTTCCTGCCGGCAGCAGCGGCACCGCTTTGCGGGTGGAATTTTTTGAGACGAGATTGACCGGATCTGCGAGATTGACCCGCTGACCGGCAAGATCAAGGGCGTGCTGTCCCACGCCTGTGTGTACCCGGCCTCCCACTATGTGGTGGGGCGGGAAAAGATGGAACGCGCTTTGAACCAAATCTATCAGGAAATGGTGGAGCGGGTGGCCTACTTTGAAGAAAAAAAGGGCAAGCTTTTAGAGGCCCAGCGGATCAAAGAGCGCACCATGAATGATATTGAAATGCTGCGGGAGACCGGCTTTTGCAAGGGCATTGAGAACTACTCTGCGGTGATGAGCGGGCGCAAGCCCGGCCAGCCGCCTTTTACCCTGCTGGATTATTTTCCGGAGGATTTTTTGCTGTTTTGCGACGAGAGCCACGTGATGCTGCCCCAGGTGCGGGGTATGTACGGCGGCGACCGCTCCCGCAAGGCCAGCCTGATCGACTATGGCTTTCGGCTGCCCTCCGCTTTTGACAACCGGCCGTTACAGTTTGACGAATTCTACGGCAAGATCAATCAGGTGATCTTTACCTCTGCCACCCCCGGCGACTTTGAGCGGGAACGCAGCGCCCAGATCGTGGAACAGGTGATTCGCCCAACCGGGCTGCTGGATCCGAATATTACCGTCAAGCCCACCGAGGACCAAATGGACGACCTGGTGTCCGAGATCAATCTGCGCACCCAGCGGGGTGAGCGGGTGCTGGTGACTACCCTTACCAAGGCCATGGCCGAGGATCTTACCGAGTATTTGGAGGGATTCTCCATCAAGGTGCGGTATATGCACCACGATGTGGATACCATGGAGCGTATGGAGATCATTCGTGATCTGCGCCTGGGCGAATTCGATGTGCTGGTGGGGATTAACCTGCTGCGTGAGGGACTGGATATTCCGGAGGTGAGCCTGGTGGCGATCCTGGATGCGGACAAAGAGGGCTTCCTTCGGTCCGAGACCAGCCTGGTGCAGACCATCGGCCGTGCCGCCCGCAACGCCAACGGTGAGGTGATTATGTATGCGGACAGCGTGACCCCCTCCATGGAGCGGGCCATTCGAGAGACGCTGCGCCGTCGCACCATTCAGGAGGCGTATAACACCGAGCACGGCATTGTGCCCAAGACCATTAAAAAGGATGTGCGGGATATTTTGGAGATCACCTCCAAAGCCCCCGCCGACGGCCAGCAAAAAGAAACTTACCAAGAAAGAGCGGCAGCTGCTTATCGACCGTTTGCGGCGGGAAATGCAGGAGGCTGCCCGGCTGCTGGAATTCGAGCACGCGGCGTTCCTGCGTGATGAAATTCAAAAACTGGAGCAGGAGGGAGAGCGCAAGCTGAAATGATAAAGAACATTGTGGTAAAAGGTGCCCGCGAGCACAACTTGAAGAATATTGATGTAGAGATTCCCCGGGACAAGCTGGTGGTGTTTACCGGCCTGTCCGGCTCCGGCAAGTCCAGCCTGGCTTTTGACACCATTTATGCCGAAGGTCAGCGCCGGTATGTGGAGAGCCTGTCCTCTTACGCCCGTCAGTTCCTGGGTCAGATGGAAAAGCCGGATGTGGACTATATCGAGGGTCTGTCCCCGGCCATATCCATTGACCAAAAGACCACCTCCCGCAACCCTCGCTCCACCGTGGGCACGGTAACGGAGATCTATGACTACCTGCGACTGTTGTGGGCACGGATCGGTATTCCCCATTGCCCGGTATGCGGGCGGGAGATCACCCAGCAGACGGTGGATCAGATCGTGGATCAAATTCTCACCCTGCCGGAGAAAACAAAAATTCAAATTATGGCGCCCATTGTGCGAGGGCATAAGGGCGAGTATGTTAAGGAACTGGACAACGCCCGCAAGTCCGGCTTTGTGCGTGCGCGCATTGACGGCTCCGTTTATGACCTGGCGGAAGAGATCAAGCTGGACAAGAACAAAAAGCATAATATTGAGATCGTGGTGGACCGCCTGGTGATGAAGCCGGATATTGCCGGCCGCTTGGCCGACAGCGTGGAGACCGCCACCCATATTGCAGACGGCGTGGTGCTGGTGGATATTGTAGGGGAGCGGGAGGAACTGTATTCCCTCAATTACGCCTGCCCGGAGCACGGTGCGGTGATCGCAGAAATGAGCCCCCGAATGTTCTCCTTTAACAATCCCTTTGGCGCCTGCAAAACCTGCGGCGGGATCGGGTCTTATAAAGAGATTGATCCGGCGCTGGTGATTCCTAACAAAAAGCTGTCCATCAACCAGGGAGCCATTAAGGCCAGCGGCTGGAATGTGGCAGACGGCGGCAGCATTGCCCGGATGTATTTTGAGGCCATTGCCCAGGCGTACAAATTCTCGCTGGATATTCCGGTAGAGATGATCCCTAAGAAGGGGCTGGACGCCATCTTATACGGCACCGGCACCAAAAAGCTGAAAATGCAGCGGAGCACCTCTTACGGTTCTTCCAATTACAACGGTACCTTTGAGGGCGTGATTCCCAACTTGCAGCGCCGGTATGCGGAGACCACCTCCGACTGGGCACGGGCGGATATTGAGGCTGTGATGACCCAGTGCGTGTGCCCGGACTGCGGCGGCGCCCGCCTGTCTACGGAGAGCCTGTCTGTGACCGTTGGGGGCAAGAATATTTATGAGTTCTGCCAAATGCCCATTCACGAGGAGCTGGATTTTATCCAGAACTTGCAGCTGACGGAAAAGGAACAGATGATCGGCGCCCTGATCGTGCGGGAAATCCGCGATCGACTGAATTTTCTGAACAGTGTGGGGCTGGACTATCTGTCTCTGGCGCGAGAAGCGGCCACCCTGTCCGGCGGCGAAAGCCAGCGCATTCGTCTGGCTACCCAGATCGGCTCCAGCCTGATGGGTGTGCTGTATATTTTGGACGAGCCGTCCATCGGTCTGCACCAGCGGGACAATGAAAAGCTGCTGGGCACCCTGCGCCACCTGCGGGACTTGGGCAACACCCTGATCGTGGTGGAACATGATGAGGACACCATGCGGGCGGCAGACTATGTGGTAGACATTGGTCCCGGTGCCGGCATCCATGGCGGCGAGCTGGTGGCAGCGGGCACGGTAGACGATATTATTGCCTGCGAGCGCTCCATCACCGGCCAGTACCTGAGCGGCAAGCGCAAGATCCCGGTACCAGCCAAGCGGCGGCCGGGCAACGGCAAAAAACTGACGATCTACGGTGCGGTACAAAACAACTTGAAGGGCATTGATGTGGAGATCCCGTTGGCTACCTTTACGGCGTAACCGGCGTGTCCGGCTCCGGCAAATCCAGTCTGGTAAATGAGATCCTTTATAAGCACCTGGCCAATATGCTCAACGGCGCCAAAAAGCGCCCGGGCAAGTTTGACCGTATGACCGGCGTGGACAATCTGGACAAGGTCATCAACATTGACCAGTCGCCCATTGGCCGCACCCCCGGTCCAACCCGGCTACTTATACCGGTGTGTTTAACGACATTCGCGACCTGTTTGCTTCCACCCCGGATGCCAAAATGCGGGGCTACAAGGCCAATCGCTTTTCCTTTAATGTTAAGGGCGGTCGGTGCGAGGCCTGCCAGGGCGACGGTATTGTGAAGATCGAAATGCACTTTTTGGCCGATGTGTATGTACCCTGCGATGTGTGCGGCGGCCATCGGTACAACCGAGAGACCCTGGAAGTGAAGTTCAAGGGCAAGAATATTTATGAAGTGCTGGAGATGACCGTGGACGAGGGTGTGGCGTTCTTTGCCCAGCAGCCCAAGATCTTGCGCAAGCTGCAAACCCTGTCCGATGTGGGTTTGGGGTATGTAAAGATCGGCCAGCCGGCGACTACCCTGTCCGGCGGCGAGGCGCAGCGCGTGAAGCTGGCCACCGAGCTAATGAAGCGCCCCACCGGCAAGACGATTTATATTTTAGACGAGCCCACCACCGGGCTGCATACGGCAGATGTGCACCGGCTGGTAAATGTGCTGGAGCGGCTGGTGGCCAACGGCAACACCGTGGTGGTGATCGAGCACAACCTGGATGTGATCAAAACGGCGGATTATATTATTGATCTTGGCCCGGAGGGCGGTGTCGGCGGCGGCACGCTGGTGGCCTGCGGCACCCCGGAGGAGATCGCTGCTTGCCCGGCGTCCTACACCGGCCAGTACCTGAAGTCTGTGTTAGATAACGATTAAAATAAAAAACCGGCTTGATTGTTGCGTACAGTCAAGTCGGCTTTTTCTGTTCTATTTTTCGGCGGCGTAGAAAGTCATGACACCGAATTTTTCCCGCTGGGGAGCATAGTCAATAGGCGTTAGCCCGCCACCGGACAGGGCAGCGGTAATGAGTTTTTTGACAGGTCCGGCACATCGGAGCGGGAGAGCGCTTCTTCCCAATCCATCCACACCACCCGGTCGTTTTCGTCCCCATCGCTACGGGGCATGCCGCCGGTGTACTCTGCCAAAAAGGCGGCGTACCAGTCCTGCTCGCTAAAGCGCACCGCCAGCAGCTTCACCGGCTTGGCGGTAATGCCGGTCTCTTCCATCAGTTCCCGGCACAGGGCCTGCTCCGGGCTTTCGCCGTTTTTCAGATACCCGCCGGGGGTGATAAACAGCCCCTTACCGGCGCCGTACGTGTGGCGAGCCAGCAGTACCTTGCCCTCGCGCAGCACCACAGCGCAAACACTTTTTTGCCAATTTGTATTTTTTTCTTCCATATTTGGCTCCTGAATGCTATACTATAATATAGTTATTATACGGCAATGAGGCGAATTGTCAATGTTTTTCGCCGGTTCCACGGTGCGTGGAGTGTTTCCACCGCCCGTGCCTTGCCTTTCTGCGGCGGCTCTGTTAGGCTGAAATGGCTGAAAGGAGCGCTGTGTTATGCTACATTTACAAAAAGAAAGACAAAAAACAAAACGAACAGGTGATTTTTATTCAGGTTGCGTTTTTCGCCGTCGGCGCGGTACTGCTGCTGTGGTATTTGGCGCCTTGGGTGCTCAATCGAATTCTCAATGCCGGTAATGTGCTGGGCATTGCTTTTGCCGTGGTGCTGTTGCTGTGCGGCATGTTTGCGCAGCCGGTGACCCATTTGCTGGCGCCGAGCAATCACGCCCCGGGCGCGGTGGTGCTCAAGGCAGCGGTGGCACTGGTGTGCGCCGTGGCGGTGCTCACCAGCGGCTATATGCTCACTGGGCTGATCCAAACCGGCCACCGGGACGAGACTGTACTGGTGCTGGGCTGCTCGGTGAAGGGGGAGCGCCCCTCTCGTATGCTGCGCCAGCGGATCGAGGCAGCCACCGAGTATTTGGAGAAAAACCCGGACAGCAAGGCTGTGCTCAGCGGCGGCCAAGGCCCGGATGAGAAGATCAGCGAGGCGGAGTGTATGCGCCGAGAACTGGTGCGCCGGGGATCGCCGCCGATCGGTTGTATCTGGAGGATCGCTCCACTTCTACGGAGGAAAATGTGGCTTTTTCGGCCAAAATTATAGAACAAAACGGACTGAACCGCCATGTGACGGTGGTGACCTCTGATTTCCATTGCCGACGGGGCATGCTGCTGTGTCAGCGGGCGGGTCTGACCGCCAGCTCCACACCGGCGGCCACCGATGTGTACCTGCTGGGCACCTACTGGATGCGGGAGATGCTGGCGGTGGTCAAGACCGTTTTGCACATTTAACACAAAGAAGGGATTTTTGTTGAAGGGACTTGCCATTTGCGATTTGCAGCCGGATGGGTATCGGGGCGTTTGCCGCTCCAACCAGTTGGCAGATTATATGACGGACGCCAAGATTGGCGGCCGGGTCACGGATTTTTTGGAGAATTTTGTGGACGATGAAAGCCAGGAGATCCGGTGTACTGTGGCGGCGGCCTGCGCTGCCCGGCAGATGGTGGATCTGCTTGGTAGCCGAGGCGCGGATTGCGAGTTGATCACCTTTAACGACGAGCACGAGAGTGCGGGACTTTTGGGCGGCGCGCTTTTGGGCTACGATGTGTGCGCCCAGGATCTGAGTGTATCACCATTGGCAGACGGCCTAATCCGAGTGGGCGTTACCGAGTATGAGGAGGCGTTGTTCCCGGAATTCTTTGAAGAATTGAACGGCCAGGTGCTGCGGGAGTACGCCGAGGATCTGAACGACAATTTTCTTTTTGCTACGGAAAAAACCGCCCAGGAGGTGTGCGCCTTTATGAATTATCTGTCTGCCACCTATGACAATGATTTTTATTGTTTGAGCGATTATGCCGTGTTTGCCGTTTTTGACGGCCGGGACCCGGCGTGATAGAAACACAATATTAGAATGTAAAAACGGCTCCCCTTGTTTTTTCAAGGGGAGCTGTCGCGTTTGTGCGACTGAGGGGATAAAACGATTGGCGCAGCGCCCACATGATACTGCAACCCGATCACCCGCCACACAAAAAAATCTTGCTTTGCCTGATATTTTTGCACCCAGCGGTCCATACTATTCATAAGCGTATTGTACATATCATAGAAAGGCGGACGCATGTGCAATACGGTAAAGTAGAAATCTGCGGGATCAACACCTCGGAGCTGAAAGTGCTGGGAGAAAAAGAAAAAATGGACCTGCTGCGCAAGGCCCAGGCCGGGGACAAGCAGGCCCGGGACGCCCTGATCTGCGGCAATCTGCGGCTGGTGCTGTCGGTGATCCAGCGGTTCTCCGGACGGGGCGAAAGTATGGACGATCTGTTCCAGGTGGGGGTCATTGGACTGATCAAAGCCATTGACCATTTTAATACGGAGTTGAATGTAAAGTTCTCCACCTACGCCGTGCCCATGTGCGTAGGGGAGGTGCGCCGCTTTTTGCGAGACGATAACCCGGTGCGGGTCAGTCGCTCTATGCGGGATACTGCCTATAAAGCCATGCAGGTGAAGGAGCAGTTGATGGCCGCCAATGGCCGAGAGCCAATGGTGGACGAGATCGCCGCCAAGCTGGGTATGAAAACCGCCGATGTGGTGCTGGCTCTGGAAGCCATTGTGGACCCGGTGTCCCTATACGAGCCGGTGTATTCCGATGGGGGCGACACCATTTATGTGATGGACCAGGTGGGCGACGCCAATACGGACGCGGACTGGGTGGACGAGATGATGATCAAGGATCAGATCAAGCAGCTGGACGATCGGGAGCGCAACATTCTCTATAAGCGCTTTATGGAGGGCAAAACCCAAATGGAGGTGGCGTCTGAGATCGGCATCAGCCAGGCCCAGGTCAGCCGACTGGAAAAAACCGCCCTGCGCCGTATTAAGGGCAAATAGATAAAACAAAAGCCACAGTAACAACTACCCCTTGTTACCGTGGCTTAATTTTTGTCGTCCTTGCGCCCTAAGATGTAGTCCACACTCACCCCGTAGAAGTTCGCCAGTGCAATGAGTACCTCCGGCGGCACGGTGCGCTGACCGCTCTCGTAATAGGCGTATGTGCGTTGGGGCAGGTGCAGCGCCCGGCCCATCTCGCTTTGGGTCAGGTCCGCGTCCTCCCGCAGATCCCGGATTCTTTGAAATTTCATATCATCACCGGAACCATTATATCTTAGAACAATCTGTTCTATTGACAACTAAAACATATTGTTCTATACTGGCTATGGTATGAAAAACAATAAATTGATAAAGATGGGGGAGAGATCAATATGCGAAATACTTTATTTCTGTTGTTAATACGCAAATAAAGAAGGAGATTTATGTATGAATGTAATTGCCCTTAGGGGATGTGGTAATGTTGGAAAAACCAACACCCTAAAACAAGTGATTCGCATTTTAATAGATGCGGCGCACACAAACTTGTTGAGTATGTAGCAGACAATAAAATAGACACACGAGTTGTATTGGAAATTCACGGTAAAATTATTGTGATTTTTACAGGTGGCGATGACCGTAAAACACTCGATAAAAACTTTGAATCAGTGCGATTACATCAATTTGATCTGCTGATTTGTGCGTGTAGATCAAGAGGTGCATCTTGTCGCTGTCTGGAAGAAAAATACACTAAAGATCAAATCCTTTGGTATGGGCAAAGTAAAGTATCGGGTTTATGCAATAACATAGCACAGTTGGAACTTATCCGCACACAAGAAAATAGTCATTTAGCCATGAGTATTGTGCAATCTGCAAAAACAATTTTAGCATTTTAATAACGGGAGGATTAGGAATGAAAAAAGATTGTAAGTATGTTGCTGTCAGTCGTTATGCTGTGCAGTGTGACGGCCGGATTGAACTTAACAGCGTATGCCGCAGAAACCGGCGATTGGTCAGATACAATCAAGTATAGTTATGATGAGGATACCTGTGAGTTAACATTAAGTGGGCAAGGCGTACTAACCTATAGTGATTCGTTTCGTGAGAATTTTAGTGAGAAAGATGTAAGAAGCGTTGTCATTCAAGAGGGCATAACAAGTATTAGTAATGGTGTCTTTGCATGTGAAGATGACAGCTTTTATGGTGATTTGCAGAGTGTTACATTGCCGAAAGGTTTGCTTAGCATTGGTGATTCTGCCTTTTCCTACTGCTCAGGTTTAACGAGTATTATTATACCAGAAAGTGTAACAAGTATTGGCGATTCTGCCTTTTCTAACTGTAATAATTTATCAAGTATTGTCATTTCTGATAGTGTAACAAGTATTGGCAGCAACGCATTTGAAGAATGTGATAGTTTGAAGAGTGTTATGCTATCAAATAGTTTGCTTAGTATTAGTGACTACACATTTAGTGGCTGTGATAGTTTGCAGAGTGTTACATTGCCGAAAGGTTTGCTTAGTATTGGCAATTACGCTTTTTCTTACTGCACAAGTTTATCAAGTATTATTATACCGAATAGTGTGACTACGATAGGTGATTATGCGTTTGATTGGTGTTGGTTGGATGAGATTACTTTATCTGACGGCTTAGTTACAATCGGAGAAGGTGCATTTGAAGGTTGCTCCTTAACAAAAGTGAATATACCTAAAACTGTTAAAAAAATTGGGGATAACGCATTTAGCGGTGATTTTCTTTCAGTTGTGATAACCCAGGATAATGTAGAAATCGGTGATGATGCGTTTGGATCTGATACGGTTGTTTTTTGTCCGTCAACTACAAAGATAAATAACCAGGGGCGGGCGTTCGTTACACAGATAAAACCCCTATACAGATAACAAAAGCCGTTCAAGAATCAGATGGTTGGTATGATGAGGAGGACACAAACCTTTACTATATCGTGCCGAATGAAACAGGGGACTACTATGCGAATGTCAATTACATATTTGACGAAAACCTGAATGCTGTGCCCTGTGAGTATATCTCTGTTGGCGGTGTAGATGAAGGCGGTCGGTGTTATGATGGTAGTGGCTATCGTTTTCAATTAGAGGCAGGAAAGCGCTATTACCTCGCTTACAAAGATTCAATCATTATCAAAGACTTTTGTTATGATGGCAGCAGCGGCAAGAAGTACATTACGGATGATGCGGCTGGCCTCAAATGTGCCAAAGCGACTTTTTTGGGACGATAGTACAAAGACATACAAGTTCTACTATAATACAAGCGGTGTATGGGATGATGAAGGACCTGCATTCGTCTCTACGGACTTAAATCAGCCAATAAGTGGGTATTTTTGTGGTCTGGGAATTACATTTTCATTGAATAGCCCCACAAGTGTTAAGTCCTATGAAATTCTAAATTCGTCGGCTCTGAACGAAAAATTCGAGAAACAAATCAGATCTTATGAAACAATCAAAAACAATGCGGCAGTGTATCGACTGCATTTGTCAGATGGCACCACTTATGATGTGAAAAATTACACCATGAAACCGGGTGCGGGCGAAAAAATCGGTGATGTTTTTTGGTGTCAATATTTGCTATACACAGCTGATGGACGCATCTTTAGTGTGAACTACCAGTATAATGTAAATAAACCCACATCAATGAATGTGTGGCTGGATGGCTTTAGCGACAATCCAATCAAAGTGACCGTTGGTCACAATACGCATGCTTATAAGCAGATGGTGACCAAAGCCACCACCGCTAAGGACGGCCAAACCTACAAAAAGTGCACCGTTTGCGGCGCAGTCACCGGCAAGACAGTGATCCCTAAAGCATCTAATATTAAGCTGAGCAAAACCGCCTACACTTATAACGGCAAGGTGCAGCGCCCCGGCGTGACCGTGAAAAACAGCAAAGGCAAGGCCCTGAAGAACGGTACGGATTATACCGTCAGCTACCCCAAGGGCATGAAGAATGTGGGCAAATACACCGTGAAAGTGACCCTCAAGGGCAATTACAGCGGCAGTAAGTCCATGACCTATAATATTAACCCCAAGGGCACCAGCGTATCTAAAGTCACCGCTGCCAAGAAAGGCTTTAAGGTGACCTGGAAAAAGACAGGCTACCCAAACCACCGGCTACCAGGTGCAGTATAGTACCAGCAGCAAGTTTAAGAGCGCCAAGACGGTGACGATCAGCAAGAATAAGACGACTTCTAAGTCCGTGAGCAAGCTGTCTGCCAAGAAGAAGTATTATGTGCGGGTACGCACCTATAAAACCGTAAAAATCGGTGGCAAGAGCGTAAAGCTCTATTCCGGGTGGAGTAAGGCCAAGAGCGTGACCACCAAGAAGTAATATATTCTTGTCATTGCCGCCCGCCAATCCCTCCGTCAACGCCTTGCGGCGTTGCCACCTCCCTTTACACAAGGGAGGCTGATTATACACAATACGGCTCCCCTTGTTTTTATCAAGGGGAGCTGTCGCATTTTTGCGACTGAGGGGATAAAAATAATCGGGTTGGGCAATATCTTGCGCTGTTCATGCTACATTTGGCGCGAAAGTTCAGAAAGCCTAATCGACAAAATGCGGGATGATGCTATATAAAACGGATGAGAATGTGAACTTTACAGGACGGTGTGTACTAAATTTACAAAAAACATTGACAATTATATCCACTTTGTGTCATAATCGACACAAAGGAGGAATGAAAATGATTGTGGAAGATACGAAAGATCTGGTAGAAACGGACGATTATGTAATCATTGAAGCGACTTTGTCAGAGGGCGATTTGTTGTTTGTGCAAATTGCCGTTGGCATTCGCAACGAAGTGGGCGACATTGTTCGTATTATTCCCATTTCCACCAACCCAATCTAACGAAACGGCCGGGCAGTTATCCGCCCGGCTATTTCTATGCCCATTTCTGCTTTTTAGGGGTGTCGGTGGGGTTCTGCGGTAGGGGTGCGTGCATATATTGTACAGGGGCACTTGGGTGCCTTGCGATGAAGTTTTGCAAATTATTTGTAAAAGGGCTGCAAAAGCATTGACGGATGTTGAAAAATATTATACAATATGCACAAAAGCAATTCTTATTAAAGAGGGATGGACTTATGAAAACTTATGCACCTGATCAAATTCGGAACATTGCGCTTGCAGGTCACGCTTCCAAGGGCAAAACCACCCTGCTGGAGGCTATGCTGCATTTGGCAGGGGCGACGGAGCGCGCCGGCAAAGTGGCTGACGGCAACACGGTGACTGACTTTGACGCCGAGGAGAAAAAGCGCCACATCAGCATGGCCAGCGCCGTGGCTTCCATTGAATATAAGAGCAAAAAGTTGAACTTTATTGACACTCCCGGTTTGTTTGACTTTGAGCAAAGGGGCCTTTGAGGGCCTGCGCGCCGCAGAGACGGCGGTGATCGTGGTGTCTGCCCGCAGCGGTCTGGCTGTGGGTGCGGAAAAGGCATTTAAGAACGCCGGCTCCCGCCGTATGGCGCGGGTGCTGGTGACTACCAAAATGGACGACGATCGTGCGGATTTCTACAAGAGCTTTAACGGCATTGTGGCCAAGTTCGGCACAGCGGCCTGCCCGGTGGTCGTGCCCATCATCTCCGGCGGCAAGGTGGCTGCCTATTACAATATGATTGACGGCAAGGCCTATGCGTATGCAGACGGCAAGCGCACCGAGAGTGATGCCCAGCCGGACGACGCTCCCCGCTTTGCGGCGGTACAGGCCGTGTTTACGGAAGCTGTGGCCTCTGCTGATGAAGAGTTGATGGAAAAATATTTTGAGGGCGAGGAGTTGACCCCGGAGGAGAAAATCCGCGGGCTGAAAGCCGGCGTGGCGGACGGCTCCATTATCCCGGTGTTTGCCCTGAGCGGTTTGGCAGAGACGGCCTGCGATCTGTTGCTGGATTTCCTGGCAGAGGTTTGTCCTGCGCCGAAGAGCGAGTATGCGGCAGACGCTGACGGTGAGCCTATCGAGCTGACCCCGGACCCCAACGGACCCTTGGCTGCGGTCTGCTTTAAGACGGTGGCGGATCCGTTTATCGGCAAGTTGTCTTACTTTAAGGTGATCAGCGGCAAAATCACTGCCGCTACCCCTGCTTACAACGCCCGCACCGGCAAAGAGGAGCGCATGGGCAAGTTGGTAAGCGTATTCGGCGCCAAGCAGACGGACATCAGCGAACTGTCCGCCGGGGATATTGGTGCAGTGACCAAGCTGGGCGGCTTTGCCACCGGCGATACCCTTTGCAGCGCCGCGCAAGTGGTGACTCTGGACGGTGTGCATATTCCGAGCGCTACCTATGCCATGGCTGTGGAAGTGGCCAAGAAAGGCGAGGAGGAGAAAGTGGCTTCCGGTCTCAGCCGTCTGTGCGAGGAGGATCCGTCCCTGCACTTTGGCGTCAACAACGAGACGCATCAGCAAATCCTCAGCGGCCTGGGTGAGCAGCACCTGGATGTGGCGATGGCCCGGCTGAAGAGCAAATTCGGTGTGGAGGCAACATTGGTGCAGCCGCGCGTGGCGTACCGGGAGACCATTACTATGAAGGTCTCTGCCCAAGGGCGGCACAAAAGCAGTCCGGCGGCCACGGCCAATTTGGTGATGTGTTTATTGAATTTGAGCCTTATGATACAGAAGAACTGGTGTTCGCCGAGCGTGTGGTAGGCGGCGCCGTGCCCAAGAATTTCTTCCCGGCAGTAGAAAAGGGTCTGCGGGAGAGTATGCAAAAGGGTGTGCTGGCAGGGTATCCTATGGTGGGCGTAAAGGCCACGCTGTTTGACGGCTCTTACCACCCGGTAGATTCTAGCGAAATGAGCTTTAAGACCGCTGCGTCCCTGGCCTATAAAGAGGGCATTCCCAAGGCGATGCCGGTGCTGCTGGAGCCGATCCTGACAGTGACCGCAACGGTGAACGATGAGGCTATGGGCGATGTGATCGGTGATATTAACAAGCGCCGCGGGCGCGTGCTGGGCATGACCCCTTCCGGGGACGGCAGCCAGGAGATCATGGCGGAGGTGCCGGAGTCGGAGATGTCTACCTTCTCTACCGCCATGCGCCAAATGACTCAAGGCCGTGGTTCCTTTACCACCGCCTTTGCCCGCTATGATCGGTGCCCGGAGCACATTGCACAAAAGATCAAGGCGGAGGCCAGTCAGTTATAATACATATTATATATGGGCAGCCCTCGGTACGCCGGGGGCTGTTTTGTATGATTTTCGGCTCCGATGGCATACTGAAAATGGGCGGCTTGTCTATGATTTGACAAAGGGGCCGTTTGGTGCTATAAATGAGGTGTGCCCGGTTTAGGGCAATCGTTTCTATTGGAGGGATCACGATGCGCGAATTGTTTGAGAAATTCCGTTCTTATTCCATTGTCAGTATCATTGTTTCCGCGTTGTGCGGGATAGCACTGCTGATTTTTCCGGAAGCCAGTATTCGCTATATCAGCCTGGCCTTTGGCGGCGCTTTGTTGATTATGGGCGCTGTGGGGGTGGTGCAGTATTTTCGCAAGACTGCCGGCCCGGTGGCGCTGTCTGCGGGACTGATTTCCATGGTGTGCGGCGTGATCGTCTGCGCCAAGTACCAGAGTATTCTCACATTGGTAGAATTCCTGTTCGGTGCATCTATTTTTTGCGGCGGGATCATTGGTCTGGTGATCGCCCTGCGGCGGGAAATGCGGCTGCTGCCCGGCTGGGGCGTCAATCTGGCGCTGACGATGGTGTCCGTCATTTTAGGGATCGTGTGTATGGTCAATCCTTTTCATACCGCCCTGGCGCTGGCCAGAATGCTGGGCGTAGCGCTGCTGCTGTATGCAGTGATGGAAGGTGTGGGTTATGCGCAGCTGCGCAAGGTGGGCCGCGCTGTGGAGGACGCAGTGAATCGTACGGCGCCGATTATTGACGAAAACGCTCGCGTATTGGATGATCAGGACGAAAGTGTAAAATAATCGATAAATGCATACGATTTTCTGCTTTCCTGCTTGACAAGGATTTTGTTTTATAGTATATTTATAGGCGAGAAGAGGGTGAAGCAGAAAGGACTTCATTATGAGCAAAAAAATGACTGCATTCGGTAGCAAGTTCATTCAAACTTCCAAAGCTGTTTCCAAAAAGCGCCAGAAGCTGGCTGAGACCGTAGGCTTGGAGGCCGCACCCGCTGTGGCTGTAATGGGCGAAAAAAAGGCAAAAGTATCCAGATGTATGGTTGAGATCCTGCTGTGCCTGGATCAATCCAAGACCCCGCAGGCCGTGCGCGATGTGAGCTGTGATACGGAGTACTCCAAGGGTATGATTAGTCGCTGCGTAGAGAATCTGCGTCAGCAGGGCTATGTGACCGTTGAGCGTAATGTGCAGGATCGGCGCGCTGTTTGTATCGCCCTTACCGAGAAAGCAAAGCCTGTGATCGCTGATTTCCATGCCAAAGAGAAAAAGAAATGATCGAGACCCTGTATGCCGGCTTGAACGATGCGGATATTCAGGATCTGGATCGGATCCTGAAATTGTGCAGGCAAACATTGCCGATATGTAATCTATTATAAACTTGAACCGTCCTGTTTCGGCAGGGCGGTTTTTTTCTGTCTGTTTTGAACCGTCATTGCAGGTGGTGCACCCGATTGATGAGCAAAAGTGGGGCACTGCCTATTTTTTGCGCCTTTTTTAGAAATCTATTGACATGCTCTATCCGATTGAATATAATAATATATGAACAGATGAGAATATGAAATGCTGTTCAAAACAACAAAACAAACATTTTGCATAGGAGAATGGTTATGAAAAAAGACTTATAATGTGGATGTGGATTGTGCCAATTGTGCTGCCAAGATGGAAGACGCTGTGAAAAAGACCCCCGGTGTGCAGAATGCTGCCCTGAGCTTTATGACCTTAAAGTTGAAAGTGGAATTTGAAGCAGGCGCGGATGTGGATGCAGTGATGGCAGCCGCCCGAAAAAATTGCAAGCGGGTGGAGAGCGATTGCGAGATCTTTTTGTAAACCAGCATTTGGGAGGAAAAGGTATGAGCAAGAAACAAAAAAGTGCTGGTGCGCGTGATTGTTGCGCTGGTGCTGCTGGCAGGGGTAATCCTGCTGGATAAGCTGGCCCTGCTGCCACAGTGGGCTATGATCGTTCTGTATTTGGTGCCGTATTTTGTGATTGGCTACGATATTCTTTGGAAAGCGCTTAAGGGAATCAAAAACCGCCAGGTGTTTGATGAGAATTTCTTAATGGCAGTGGCCACCGTTGGCGCCCTTTGCTTACAAGAGTTCAAAGAGGGCGTGGCCGTTATGCTGTTTTATCAGATCGGCGAGCTGTTCCAGAGTGTGGCGGTGGGCAAGAGCCGTAAGAACATTGCCGCCCTGATGGATATTCGTCCGGACTATGCCAATTTGATGGTGGACGGCAAACTGGAACAGGTGGATCCGGACGATGTGGAAGTGGGCACAGAGATTGTGGTGGATCCCGGCGAAAAGGTGCCCATTGACGGTGTGATCGTAGAGGGCAATACAACGCTGAATACCGGTGCGCTTACCGGCGAGAGCGTGCCACGGGATGCCAAGCCGGGAGACGATGTGATTAGTGGCTGCATCAATATGAGCGGGCGCATTACGGTGCGCACCACCAAGCCATTCGGCGAGTCTACCGTGTCTAAAATCTTGGATTTGGTGGAGAATTCTGCCATGAAAAAGTCCAAGTCCGAGAACTTTATCACCAAGTTCGCCCGATACTATACCCCCCCTGCCGTGTGTTACAGCGCGTTGGCGCTGGCAGTGCTGCCGCCGTTGATCCGCCTGTTGGCAGGTCATCCGGCTATGTGGGCCGAGTGGATCACAAGAGCACTGACCTTTTTGGTCATCAGCTGCCCCTGCGCGCTGGTGATCTCTATTCCGCTGAGTTTCTTCGGCGGTATCGGCTGCGCTTCTAAAAACGGGATTTTGGTGAAAGGCTCCAACTACTTGGAAGCTTTGGCAGACACCAAATATATTGTATGTGACAAAACCGGCACTCTGACCAAAGGGGTGTTCCAGGTGACCGGTGTGTACCCGGCGCCGGGGGTGGATAAAAAGGTGCTGCTGGGTCTGGCGGCCTATGCGGAGAGTGGATCGCATCACCCCATCAGTCAAAGCTTGAAAGATGCTTACGGTCAGCCTCTGCAAGGGGAGCGGGTCAGCGCCATTCAGGAGATCGCCGGTCACGGCGTGCAGGCGTTGGTGGACGGCCATCCGGTAGCTGTGGGTAACGCCAAGCTGATGGAAAAGATCGGCGCTGCCCTGCCTGATGCGCGTACGGACGGCACAACCGTGTATGTAGCGGCGGATGGCAAGTATATCGGCTGCATTGTCATTTCTGATGTGGTGAAGCCCACCGCCAAGGCAGCGATGGCTGCGCTCAAGGAGAATGGCGTAAAAATGACCGTCATGCTCACCGGCGACGCCAAGGCGGCGGCAGATCGGGTGGCTGCGGAGATCGGTATGGATCGGGTGGAAAGCGAGCTGTTGCCCGGTGATAAGGTGGCGCAGGTGGAAAAGCTGCTGGCAGAGAAAGGTCCCAAGGAGAACCTGGCCTTTGTAGGTGACGGGATTAACGATGCGCCGGTGCTGTCCCGCGCGGATGTTGGGATCGCTATGGGCGCCCTCGGCTCGGACGCTGCCATTGAAGCGGCAGATGTGGTGCTGATGGACGATGATCCGTCTAAGATTGCGCTGGCCATGAAGATCTCGCGCCACACCTTACAGATCGTATGGCAAAATATTGTGTTCGCCCTGGCGGTGAAGGCGGTTTGCCTGGTGCTGGGCGCTCTGGGTATTGCCGGTATGTGGCTGGCGATTTTTGCCGATGTGGGCGTGATGGTGCTGGCAGTGCTCAACGCCACCCGCGCACTGAAAATCAAATGATAACTGAACAACGGCGGTTGCAGGTATAAACTTGCAACCGCTGTTTTTTATGCCCTACGGGGATTGCGGTTCCTGTCGGTTTGTGTTATATTAAAATTATCACACATAGGCTGCTGCTAACGGTAGTATAAATGAAGAAAGGGTGAATTGTCACAATGTATGAGAATATTAAGCTGTTTGCGGAGAGTGGGCGCCCGCTGGATGTGCGCTTTGTGGGAGAGACGGTGTGCGACGGCAAATATCGGATCAGTCGATCGTGCAGTGATCTAAACTCTCTGGAATATATTGTGGATGGCGCTGGCACGCTGGAGATCAACGGCCAGGTATTGTATCCCAAGGCGGGGGATGTGTTTCTTCTGACCGAGGGCAGCCGCCACACCTATTATGCGGATCAGAACCATCCCTGGCACAAGTATTTTATCAGTTTTAGCGGTCCGGTGGCAGACTGCCTGCTACGCACCTATTTGCCTCGGGACACCTACCTGTTTCATGGCTGTTATGTGGAAAAGGCCTTTGCCCGCTTGTTTAGCCTGGGGTTCAACCATCAGGATCAAGACAAGGCCCAGATCGCCATGGCGCCGGTGCTGTTTAGCTTGGTGCAGAGCATTTACGATCGGCAGATCACCGCGGAGTATGACCTGGCGGATCTCATCAAGCGGGAGATTGAGAACCGTGCCACCACCCACTTGGATCTTGAGGAACTATGCCGGACTTTGAATTATTCCAAAAATCATATTATCAACCGGTTTTCTGCCAAATTCGGCGTGACGCCGTATCAATATTACAAAAACTGTCGTCTGCAGATCGCAAAGGATTACCTGATCAATACCCAGATGACTGTCAGCGAAATTGCAGATGCCCTGTCCTATACGGACGCCCAGTATTTTTCTTATGCCTTCAAGCAGGGAACCGGGTGCTCGCCCAGTCGCTTTCGTGCGCTCACGGAAATGTGATAAATCGTAAGCGATATTGGATATATCCAGTTGAATAAAAGTCATCATTGTGATAATTTATAATATATAGGGCTCCTTTGCCCGGGAGATAGAATCATGAGTGATTTTTCCTTTTATTTAGTGACGGACCCCCATTATTTTGACGAGTCCTTCGGCCGCAGCGGATCGGCTTACGAGGCCCGCTCCCGCACAGACCAAAAGTGTGTGGCGGAGACGCCGGCCATCCTTGACGCCGGGTTTGCCCAGATTGCAGCGGACAGGGAGACGCGTGTGATCCTGATCCCCGGCGATTTGGTGTACCGAGGCGAATACCAAAGCCATGTGGGCTTTCGCAAGCGGCTGTACCGACTGCAAGAAGCGGGCAAAAAGATTTACTTGATCACTGCCCGCCATGACTATGCGGAGAATCCCTGCGAATTTATAGGCGACCGCACGGTGCCGGTTGCCGGCATGGAGCGCAGCGACCTGCGGGACTTTTACCGGGAATTCGGATTTGACGACGCCATTGCCGAGCACCGGGAGAGCATGTCCTATGTGGCGCAGCTGGCGCCGGGTCTGCGGCTGTTGGCTCTGAATTGTGACGGCGACTGCAAGGACTTTAAGGGCCTTTGGCCGGAGCAGTTGGACTGGGCAGTGGCACAAATTCAGGCGGCACACGCTGCCGGGGAGCGGATCATTGCTATGACCCATTATCCGTTGCTGCCGTTCTCGGCAGTGATGGGACTGATCGGCGACGCCCATTTGACCGACTGGGAACAAACCGCCAACACGCTGGCAGACGCCGGGCTGGAGCTGATCTTTACCGGTCATATGCACGCCCAGGCGGTGACGGAGCACATCTCGCCGGCAGGCAACACCATTACCGATGTGCAGACCGGATGCTTTGTGGGCTGCCCCTGCGCCTATCGCAAGGTGACGGTGGCACCGGATGGCCAGGTGGACATTCGCTCCTATACGATTGATGACTTTGACTATGATAAAGGCGGGCGCACCGCGGCAGAATATCTGCAGTGGCGCTTTGACCGTATGATCACGGATATAATGGACGCTATGGCTACGGATTTTGATGCCTTTATGGGCAAATTTGGCGGCAGCCAAGGCAAGGAAAAGCTGAAAGGTCCGGTTACGGCAGTGGGTAAACTGCTGCAAAAGCTGACGGTAAAGCAGCTGGGGCGGCTGTTTTGGTTCCGGGTGGATCCGTCCATTGGTGATCGTCGAGTGGCAGATGTGGGCGTGGAGCTGGTGCGTAATATCTTTATGGGCAACGAGCCGTATGTGCCCGGTACGCCCATGTATGACGCGCTGGATCACCTGCTGCGTCGTCTGTCTCCGGTGTTGCATATTTTGGAGAAGAAGCTCTCCGCCGGCAATCCGCAGCTCTCCGATCTGCGCGCCTTTGTGCTCTCCATGATCGGCGACAAAAAGCAACGGGATTACAACTGCACCTTGCAGTTGACTAAATAAAAACAAAAGCGGCATTTTTGAAGGGGGAATTTCTAAATGTCCGGCAAGACCATGGCTGCACCCGCAGTCGACCAAAAGCAGATTGGCACCGGCGAATTTATACGGTACATGGTGTCTGTGTTTTTCTATACCAATATGACCGGTATGGTGGGGCAGTACCGCAACAACTTCTTAGTGGATGTGGTGCAGATCAATCAGCACCAGGCGGCGCTGTCACGCTGGTGAGCGTGGTGCCCTGGGTGCTGAACTTCTTTATTGTCATGTACATTGACGGCCGCGCCATTGGCAAGCGGGGCAAGTTCCGTCCGCTGGTCATGCTGGCGGCAGTGCCTATGGGGCTGTTGCTGTTTCTTAGTTTTTGGGTGCCCGGGGGCTGACTGACAGGCGCGCTGTTGATGATCTATTTGTGCACTGTGGGCATTCTGTGGGGTGTGATGAACACCTTCGGCAATACCATCAACAACCTGGCTGTGGTGATGTCGCCTAACTTGCGTGAGCGGGACACAGTGATGTCATTCCGTGGCATTGTTTCTGCGGTGGGTAACTCTGCATCCCTGGTGATCATTTTGGTACTAGGTCTGATCTGGAAAGACAATAAGGCACTGCAATTTATTCTTTGCGCCGCTCTGAGCGGCGTGATGGGCATTATCACTATGCTGGGCGGTATGCGTGCCACGCGGGAGCGCATTGCCTATGAGAATGAGCGCAAGAACCCAATGGAGGGCTTTGGCGACATTTTGCGTAACAAGTATGCCTGGACCATTATTGTGTCCGAATTCTTAAAGAGCTTTCGCGGCATTGCCAACTTTATGGGCACCTTCCTGGCAGCGGCGCTGCTGGGCGATTCCAGCAAGTTTCTGCTGTTCGGCTTGCCCACCGGTATCGGCACCGCTGTGGGTATGTTGGTTATCAACTTCCTGCTGAAGAAATTTGACTCCCGGGTACTGTATATTGCCAGCGGCATCTACTCACTGATTGCCAACACCGGCGCGTTCCTGATCGGTTACACCTACTTTAAGCAGGAAACTTCCGGCGGTCTGCTCCAAATCGTGTTTATCGTATTCCTGTTCCTGATCGGCTTGCAGTTTGGTGCCTCCAATCTGCTGCCTAATATGTTCCAGGCAGATGTGCTGGAGGATATTGAGTTGAAGACAGGCAAGCGAATGGACGCCTCTTTGGGATTTGTCATCGGTATCTTTACCATGGTCAGCGGCACCGTTGCCGGTGCCCTGTCTCCGCTGATTCTGTACGGAGACAACTCTATTTGCGGCTATGTGCAGGGTATCCAGGACGGCACCCTGCAATCCCTGAAGACCAAGATCTGGATGTTGTTCTTCTACACCATCTTCCACGGTATTATGATGTTCCTGGCCGGCGTGCCCTTTTTTTTTCTTCTACAAGCTCACCGGTGCCCGCAAGGCAGAAATTCATGCAAAACTGCTGGAGCAGCGCAAAACCTACGATGTGGCGGCAGAAGATTAAAACAATAAAGAAACGCACCTTGCGATCCAACGATTGCAAGGTGCGTTTCCATTTGCCTTTGTTATGCTATTTTCGACTTCTCTTCTTCGTTGCCATAGTGTAGCCAGTGACCTTTCCAGGTGTACAGTGCCATCAGCACTACGCCGATTACCCAGGAGATGGGGTAGAGGATAAACACACCGTCGATGTTGTCATAATGGGGCACTGCCAGCTGGATCCAAATGATGCGGAAGATGCACATGGAAAACAGCAGAATGAGCATGGGTGGTATGCTTTTTGCCGGTGCCGCGCACAGTGCCTGCCAGCACATTCAGCGCACCCAGCAGCACATAGTAGGGGCAAAAGTATTTCATCGCCAACACACCGTAATGAATGGCGGCACTGTCTGATGTGAACAGTCGCATCACCGGGTGGGAGAACGCCAGCAGCAGCGCACCGGTCAGTATGGTATAAACGGTGCTCATCAGCAGGGCGGTCCACATTCCGCTTTTGACCCGCTTTAGATTTCCTGCACCGTAGTTTTGGCCCACAAAGGTGGTCACTGCCATGCTGATACTCAGCACCGGCAATATGTTAAAGCCGTCCACCTTTAAGTAGGCGGTGAATCCGGCCATGGCCATAGCGCCGTAGTGGTTCACACTGGTTTGCACCAGCACATTGGAGAAGCTGATGACCATATTCTGTATGCCGGTGGGCAGCCCCACGCGGACAATACGCTTGGCCATATCGCCGTCCAGGCACAGGCTTTCACGCGGATTCTGTAATCGGACTTTACCCGCAGCAGGTAGCTTACTGCCAGCAGGCAGGAGATCAGCTGGCTCACATCGGTAGCCACAGCGGCACCGGCTACGCCCATTTTGCACCCCTCAATAAGCACCAAGTCCAGTACAATGTTGGTTACGGAGGCGGCGCCCAGGTACAGCAGCGGGCGGCGGGAATTGCCGGCAGCGTTGAGAATACCGGTGGCCATATTGTACACCACATTAAAGAGAAAACCGCCGGCGTAAATGCGCAGGTACAGCACCGAGTCGTTCAGTACAGCGGTTGGGGTGTCCATGGCCACCAGCAGCACCCGGCTTAGGGCGATGCCGGCCCCGGTGAGTATTACGCCTAACAATAAGGCGATGGTGGCTGCCGTGTGGACTGCCCGGTGCACCCGCTTGGTGTCGCCTGCACCTAAGAACTGGGAGATCACCACGCCGGCGCCCACGGACGCCCCTTGGGCAAAGGCAATCAGCAGGTTAATGAGTGCATTGCTGGAGCCAACGGCGGCCAGTGCATTGCTGCCTACGTAGTTGCCTACAATAATGGAGTCCACTGCGTTGTACATCTGTTGCAGCAGATTGCCCAGAATCAACGGCACGGCAAACACCAATAGCTGTTTCCAGATTTTGCCCTCGGTCATCAACATGGTGGCACTGTTTTGTTTTTGATCTGATTTTACTCTTGTATCTTTCATAGTTGCCTCACTTCATCCGGCACTATTATACACCCGCATTTCTCATAGGTAAACCCTAGGGCAGGGGATAAAAACAGAGAGAGTGAAAAATTCGCTCTCTCTTTTCTTTATTATTTGTGCAGTTTTTCAGTTTTCTTGCTGCCTTTGTTAGCACTTTTTACCAGCGCCTTTGCCAGGGAATAGGGCACCAGCCCGCCGCTTTTCGCAAACAGTACGGCTGCACCCCGGCGCAGTACCGGCGAATTCACGCGGACTGATTTTATTGGCCAAACAGTAGGAACCGGGCTTAATTCCAAACTGTACAGCACATTTATTGCCTGATGGGCGACAGTGTCGTATAATAAAAGAGCAGATTGTCGGCGGTTCGACGGTCTGCTGTTTTTTTTGCCCATTATCCCGGCGATTTGCGGATTTTGCATTGAAAAGTGCCGCCGTTTCCGTTATACTGTTATTGACCGCAGTTTGCCCATTGGCCTGCGGCGGGGATTCTAAACATAAGGAGTAACAGTATGAACAAAGATATACCCATCTGGCAAGATATAGACACATTCAGTGTCAACACCGAGCGGCGCAGTGCCGCCGGCTTTCCAAGGGATGTCCGCACCGGGAAGAAAAGCGCCGGCTGCTGAATGGCATTTGGAAGTTTAAATTCCTGCCTGGCAGCGATCAGACGATAGAGGGCTATCAGAACCCGGAATTCGACCCCTTTAGCTTTGACGATTTAGAGGTGCCCTCCGAGTGGCAGATCAAGGGCTATGGCACCCCCATTTATACCAATATCAATTACCCATTTTGATTTGACGGAAGAAGAGCTGGCGGATAATGTGTTCGTGCACTTTGGCGGGATTAACTCCTGTGGCGAGGTGTATATGAACGGCACCTTTGTGGGCTATTCCCAAGATACTTTTGACGAGACGGAGTACGATGTAACCCGCTTTGTGCACCCGGGCAAGAACCGCTTGGCGGTGACAGTGCATCAGTTTTGCGATGGCAGCTACCTGGAGGATCAGGATATGTGGCGGCTGTCCGGCATCTTCCGGGATGTGAACCTGGTGTTCAAGCCCAAGACCTATATTCAGGATACTTATTTTTACAGCGAATTTGCAGAGGACTACAAGACGGCTCACTTCCGTATGCAGGTAGCTGTGGAGTGCCGGGGGACGGACTGCACAGACGCCGCTTACCGGGTGCGTATTTTAGACGCAGACGGCAAAGCCGTAGCCAAATGGAGGCTCGCTGCCCGGTGCTGGAGGATGGCTGCCGGGTTACGGTAGATACGGACTGCACCGTGGAGGCGCCCCATCTGTGGAGCCACGAGGATCCGTACCTATACACGGTGGAGACCACATTGCTGGTGGCCGGGGAGCCGGTGGACCTGCGCACCCATAAGTACGGCTTTAGAGAGGTGAAGATCGTCGGTTATAATCCGGACACCAAGCGTGGACCGTTCATTCTCCTGAACGGTGTGCCGCTGAAGATCTGCGGCGTGAACCGCCATGATTTCCACCCGGATTACGGCCACGCCGTGCCGGAGCGTATGATTCGCTCCGACCTGGAGCTGCTTAAGCGCAGCAATATCACCAATGTGCGCACCTGCCATTATCCCAATTCCCGCCGGTTCTATGAGCTGTGCGACGAGATCGGCATTTTGGTTATGAGCGAGAACAACCTGGAGACCCACGGCTTGGCTCAGCAAATTCCTGCCAGCAATCCCCAGTGGGCGCCCAGTGCTGCTATCGAATGACCAATATGGTCAATTCCTTTAAGAACCACAGCTGTATTCTCTTCTGGTCCTTGGGCAATGAAAGCGGCAACGGCAAGGCGTTCCCGGATATGAAGCGAGCTGCCCAGCAGATTGACCGCACCCGGCCCTTCCACTATGAGCCGGACGCCCATTTGGAAACCAGCGATCTGTTCAGCGAGATGTATACCGTGCAGACGGAGATGAAAGAAATCGGCGAGAACAAACCCCATATCCACAGCCGCGCACTTTGGAACGGCGGTATGGGCTATCGCCTGACTCCGGAGATGTACCGGGATAAGCCCTTTATCGAGTGCGAGTATGCCCACGCCATGGGCAACTCCATGGGTAACTTCTCCGATTATTGGAATGATTTTAAGAAGTACGACCGGCTGGCCGGCGGCTATATTTGGGACTTTGCGGACCAGGCCATTCGTACCAAGACCAAGGATGGCAAGGACAAGTGGAACTACGGCGGCGACTTTGGCGACAAGCCCAACGACGGCAACTTTGCCTTTAACGGTGTGTTCCGCGGCGACCGTTCACCCAACCCTCATTATTATGAGGTGGTTAAGTGCTACCAGCAGGTGGACTTTACCCGGGTGGGTAACACCTTGCAGATTGTCAATCGGTTTATGTTTACGCCCTTGAGCGCCTTTGCCCTGCGGCTGACCTTGTCCGATGAGAGCGGTGTGTTGCAAGAGAAGACCATGGACCTGCCGGCAGCGGGCCATTTGGAGAAGGTGACGATTGATATTCCCTTTGACCTAAATACTAAGAGCGAGCAGCTGCTGGACGCTTATTTAATTCTGAAGGCGGACGCCATGCGCCTGCCTGCCGGTCACCTGATGGCCAGAGAGCAGTTTGTGCTGGGGCAGTACGATTTCTCTGTGAAGAAGGAGACGCCCGCAGCAATCAGCCTGTGCAAGCGGGCAGACGCCTATGTGGTCAGCGGTGATCATTTCAGTCTGGCTGTATCCAAGAAAACCGGCGAACTGAGCTCTTATGAACTGGACGGTCGGGAGTGCCTGCGCAGCGGCGTGCGCCCCTGCTTTGGCCGTGCCAATATTGACAATGAGCGCATTGCCCAAATTCCCTTTGACTTTGTGCGCACCCTGATCGGGCTGAATGCCTTTAAGAACGCCGGCAAGGCTATGATCCCGCTGGAGGTAACAGCCACGCAAGGCAAAGATGCGGTGAAGATCACCGTGCGCTGGCTGTGCCGCTACCTGGATCAGGTAGAGACCACCTATGTGGTGCTGCCGTCCGGCCGGGTACTGGTGACCCAGACCTGCCGCAATATTGTACCCATGGATCTGCCCCGTTACGGCATTACCTTCCAGCTGATGTCCGGGGAGGACGGCGTGACCTATTACGGTAAAGGCCCCCACGAGAACTATTGCGACCGCAAGACCGGCGCGTACCTGGGCGTGTATCGCTTTAAGAGCGCCGAGGACTTTATCCACGACTACCTGTATCCGCGAAAACGGCAATCGCTGCGACGTGCGCTGGCTGGAAGTGGGCAGCGATGTGAAGCTGCGGGTAGACGCTGTGGGTCGTGCTTTTGAGGCCGGCGTGCACCCCTACACTCTGGAGGAACTGGACGCAGCCAAGCATTCCTGCGACCTGCCCCGCCATGATTACCTGACGGTGAATATTGACGGCGGCCAGCAGGGTGTTGGCGGCGATGTGCCTGCTGTGGCTACCTTAAAGCCCCAGTATAAGCTGCCGAAAATGCAGACCTTGACTCTGCGCTGCGCACTGCAATTCAAAAAATAATGATTGGAGAGAACCGCCCCATGACCTTTTCCTACCACATTGATTATAAGCTGGGCAGCACCGTAAAGACGGCCACCGGCAGTAACGAGGACCTGCTTTTGCAGGTGCAGGAGAGCGACCACCGCTTGCAGGTGACTTTGCACCCCACCGCGCCCATACAGGTGCGCAGCTTTATTCTGGAGCTGCCGTTCCTGTTTACCCCGGCCAGTCGCTTTATGGCCAACGGCTTTCAGTCCTGGACGGACAGCCGGGAATTCGGCCCCACGGAGCGCATGCCCGGGCTGGGCACCGTTGGCAAATCGCCCATCGGCCGCCATTTGGGTATGCAGTATACCGGTGATTATACCTTTGTGCCGGAGGAAAAGCAGGCGGGCGTGTTCCATTCTCACGGCTTTGCCTATGTGCGCACCGGCGACATGCTGGACTTTATCGGCTCCTTGACGGACCGCACCGGTTTTACCGTCATTACGGCGGATATGAACCGCAATGTGTTGGCTGTGTCTAAGGATCTGGAGGGGCTGATGCTCACGGAGGATTATCCGGTGCTGGATCTCTATATGCAGCAGGGGCATTATGACGCGGTATTTGACGGCTACTTTGCCGCCTTGGGCGTACACCCCCGCCAAACGGAAAAGCTGCGGGGCTATACCTCCTGGTACAACTATTACAGCAATATCAATCACAACATCATCATGCACGACTGCGGGCCATTGCCCCCTGCGCCGGGGTCAATACCTTCCAGGTGGACGACGGCTACCAGACCGCCGTGGGCGACTGGCTGTCTGTGGACAGCAAGAAGTTCCCCTTCGGTATGCGCCGGGTGGCCGATGCGGTTCACCAGCGCGGGCTGAAAGCCGGACTGTGGCTGGCGCCTTTTGCGGTGCAAAAGAATGCCTATTTGGCAAAGAAGCACCCGGGCTGGCTGGTGGCAGACAAAAAAGGCAGCCCCTTGATGGTGGGCGCCAACTGGGGTGGCTTTTATGCCCTGGATATTTATCATAAGGAAGCCCGGGCGTATATTAAGCAGGTGTTTCAAACGGTGCTGCATACCTGGGGCTTTGATATGGTGAAGCTGGACTTTTTGTATGCCGCTTCCGTTAAGCCCTTGTACGGCAAGACCCGCGGCCAGGTGGCGTATGACGCCATGGAGCTGCTGCGGGAGTGCGTGGGCGAGGATAAGCTGCTGCTGGCTTGCGGCGCACCAATGCTGCCCAGCTTTGGCGTGGCGGACTATATGCGCATCGGTGCAGATATGGCCCTCAGTTGGCCCCATTCTGCCCGGCGCCGCCAAATGCACCGGGAGGATGTGTCTACACCCAATGCGATGCTCAACAGCGTGTATCGCCGTGGGCTGAACGGCCGGGCATTTTTGAACGACCCGGATGTGTTCCTGCTACGGCGCAACAATATCAGCTTTACCCCGGAGCAGCAGGCGCTGCTGGCTAAGTTTATTCAGCTGTTTGGTGGCGTGCTCTTCACCTCGGACGATGTGAGCACCTATAAGCCGGAGCAGGCCAGCCTGTTTGCCGATACCCTGGCCGATACTGCCACTTTAACGGATGTGAGCCAGGAGGACGATGTGCTCAATGTGCGGTATACCCAGAGCGACCGCCCCTGTACCATGCAGTTCAATGTGTACACCGGCCAGATCTTCGCCTTCGGCGCAGACGAAAAGTAAATCACAGTTCACTACGAAAAATACGGCTCTCCTTGCAAAAAGGGGAGCCGCTATTTTTACCACTTTGCCTCCCTTGTAAAGGGAGGGGGACCGCTGTAGGCGGTGGAGGGATTGGTAAGTAGGGGCCGATGCCTACATAGGCCCGCAATTTTTTTCGAATTTTGGGTAAAAAAATGCCCCCTTGCTTATGCAAGGGGGCGCTGGTTTAAGTATAGATATTATTTTGTGGCTGCGTCGTTCTTCTTTTTTTGCCAAACAGAGCGTACAGGGCAAAGAGCAAGCCGGAGGCGGCCAAACCGGAGCCGCCCACTGCCAGGCTCCAATGGGCGCCGGTGGCAGGGGACTTCATAGCTGCGGTCGCGGTGTTCTTGGGATTGGTGTTCTTCGTACCGCTGCTGTTTGTGCTCTTGCCGGCGCTAAAGGGTACAATGTTTTGCTTCTCGTCCGTATTGACAAACTGGCCGTTGCCGGTGGCGGCTTTTACTGTCTGCACAGACTGCTTTTTCTTCGGGTTGGTGATCAGTCCGGCCAAGAATTTGGTGGCTTGGCTGTCGTACCAGAAGTTCACATGGGCCACGCCCTTAAAGAACCAGGTGTTGTTGGGGAGCAAACAGGTGGCGGCGTCCACAATACGGTCCGGCGACACGTGGGCGCCGGTGCGCTTCAAGGTCTTGCCGTAGTCCGCCGTGGTGGCTCCCACGGAAGCGTATTTGGTGTCAATGAGAATATCTGTCTGATTGGCATACGCAGAGTTGATGGGAATATTGGGCAGGCCGTAGTTGGCTACGATCACCACATCGGTGCCGGCCTTTTGCATGGCTTTCAGATTGCCGGGCAGGCGCTTTTGCACCTTATGATAGCGGGTGATCTTCTTATACAGGCCGCTGCTTTGGTCTAAAAAGCCGATGGCGGTCATGGCATCCACGCTGTCGTCAAAATCATCATAGGGGATAAACTCCCACAACATGGGAATGCAGCCGAACACCGGGTAAAAGATCTCGTTATACACACTGCTACTTGGGTCAAAAAGTCGCACAGGTAGCCCACATTCAGGCTGTTTGCCAGCCGGTTCAGCTGGCTAAAGTCAAAGTCCGGGTTATGGTAAGAGGTGGTCACCCGGTCTAAATATTTCTTGACCACATCCGCGTCAAACAGCAGATCCTGGCAAAACAGCTTGGTGACGGACACGCCGGTGAGTGCCCCGTCGATCATCACCAGACGGCGGATGTCACCCCGATCGCCGTACTGATCTATGTAGGCGCTGAGGATCACTGTGCCCGCTGAACTGCCGATCAGGGTCACTTGCTTTTTACCGGTTTTGGCTTTAACCTGATCCACAAAGTCTGCCAGCTTGGCAGCCGTTTCGCAGGCGTCCAGTCGCCAATCGTAGTTAAAGGCATACACTTTGTCTGCGCCGATATTCTGCGCCACTTGGCGGCAAATGGCCGGCTCGTTGCTGGTGCCGGACAGGTAGCCCGGGTGATTTTTCAGACTGTCGGTCCAGTAGTTGGCGATGCCTACGTTGTAAATACTATTGCCGTCCTCATCGCAGGCGATGTTGCGGTAGTCGTTCATCAGATCGGCGATTTGGTCAATGACGGTGTTTGGGTCCGTTTGCTTGCCGCCGACGGCAGCCAGCACATTTTGATGAGTCCGCCGCGGCTGAGCAGACTTTTGGCGTCAAACACGCCCACTTGCTGCTCATCCTCCGTGCCCGGGTTAAGGTACAGGCCGGAGCCGCCCATGCCGTGCACAGAGATTACCGGTGTGGCCCCGTTGTCCTTGGCGAAAGCCGCGCCGGCGCAGGAACACACCAGCACCAGTGCCAGCAAACCGCACAATAGGCTGCGTAAATTCTTCTTCATATCCAGTTGCCCCTTCCGTTGCAAAAATGCGTAAAATTACCCTTATCTTAATTATAAGTTGTCGATCCGGTGAAGTCAATTCACATATTGCATAAAAAAACGCCCTCGCCCTTGTGCAATCCGCAATAAGGGCAGGCCGTCGGAAACAGGCAATAAAGAAAACCGAGTGCAAACTGCACTCGGTTCTTTGGTTACTTGGGATTACGCGTTTTTCTTTAAGGCTCTTTCCAGCCAAACAGCACCCAGATCCAGCGCGTTGAACAGGCCGGTCTTTTCGCTCTTTTTGATCACCTGCTCTTTGGGCGAGATCTGCTCGTCCGTATTCAGCAGCTGAATGATCACTTTGTCGGCAATGGTTTGGTCGCCCTGCTTCTTCTCACTCTGTACCTTCAGGCACACAACGAACGGGTCGGCCATACTGCCGTAGTAAATGGTGTTGCCACAGCGTACCAGCGGTCTGCCTTTGTATTCCAAAAATTCGCCTTTCTTCGCCAAGGGAACGCCTCCTTCGTTTTAATCTAAGTAGGACTTTACCATAGCGGCCAACAACTCGTCCCGGTCGATCCGGCGGATCAGGCTGCGGGCATTGTTGTGGGTGGTGATGTAGGTGGGATCCTCAGAAAGCAGATAGCCTACGATCTGGTTAATGGGATTGTACCCCTTTTCCCGCAGGGCGTCAAACACCTGGGTTAAGGTATCCTTCATAACATCCTCTTTTTTCATCACCGATTCTAAATGTCATGGTCTTATCTGTCACGGTAAAGTCACCTCCGTACACATCATTATATACATTTTTTGAAATAATTACAATATTAAAATGCAAAAATTCCAATATTCCGGTCAAATTACCGGGCAGTTGTCCGTTTTTTCGGTCAACTCCGCAGGCTGATGCCCATTTTGTCCAGGGCTTTGACCACCCGCTTCATGGCAGCGTCGGCTTCATCATCGGTAAGGGGTGCGGTCATGCGCGCGCATACGAATGTTAAACGCCACGCTCTTTTTGCCCTTTTCAATCTGCTCACCCTGATACACATCAAAGAGCTTGACGCTCTCCAGGGTCTTGCCTACGGCCTCGCCGATGGCGCGCTGTAACTTCAGCACCGGGATCTCCTTGTCGCATACAAAGGCCAGGTCACGGTTGCTGGCCGGGTACTTGGGCAGGGGCTTGTGGGTGCGGGTGCCGCTTTCGTTCTCATAAGCGGTGTTCACATCCAGCTCCGCCAGATAAACCCGGGTGCCAATGGCGTAGTTCTCTGCCACGGTGGGGTGCACTTCGCCCAGGGTAGCCAGCACCTTGCCGTCCATGGTGAAGGCGGCGGTACGGCCCGGGTGGAAGGTGGGGTTATCTTTTACCGGCTCCACATCGTAGTGATCCACATGCAGGCAGTCCAGCAGCTTCTCCACAATGCCTTTCAGCGCAAAGAAGTCTGCGCCGTTGCCGTACATACCGATGGTGACCTTTTGGCTCTCGATAGGCAGGTTGTCCGGGGTGGTGGGGGTGTAAACGGTGCCCATCTCGTACATACAAGCGGCCTCCGTCTTGTGGTTGTAGTTAAAGGACAGCACATCCAGCATAGAGGGCAGGATGGTGGTGCGCATAATGCTGGTGTCCTCGCCCAGGGGGTTCAGGATTACAATGGAGTTGCGCAGTTCGCTGTCCGGGGGCAGACAGATCTTGTCATAAGCTTTGGGGCTGATAAAACTAAAGGTGGATACCTCGGTGCAGCCGCAGGCCAGCAGCGTGTTGCCCAGCTTGCGTTCAAAGGACTGGCGGTGGGTCAGCTTGCCGTTGGCAGCGCCTTGCAGCATGTGGTTGGGAATGTTGTGGAAGCCGTAGAACCGGGCCACTTCTTCCGCCAGGTCTGCCAGGTGCTCAATATCGTTGCGAAATGTGGGAGCATAGACCTTGCCGTCGCGCACATCAAAGTCGATCTTCTTCAAAATATCGATCATCTGCTGCTCGCTGAGATCAAAGCCGATGAACCGATTGATCCACTGGTAGTCCCAGTCCACGGTGACCTGCTCTTTGACTTTCTTGTAGCAGTCCACCACACCGTCTACCACATCGCCGGCGTCCAGCAACTGTACCAGTTGAAGGGCACGCTTTAAGGCGCGCATGGTTTGGTTGGGATCCAGCTCTTTCTCGTACCGGGCAGAGGCCTCGGTACGCATACCCAGCGCCTTGGCGGTGCGGCGCACGCAGGTGCCGTTAAAGCAGGCGGACTCAAATACGATGGTGGTGGTGTCGTCCATAATACCGCTGTATTCGCCGCCCATTACGCCGGCAACGGCCACAGGCTTCTCCGTATCGGCAATCACCAGCATATTCTCCGTCAGCTCCCGGGTCTCGCCGTCCAGGGTGGTGATGGTCTCGCCGGCCTTGGCGTTACGCACATTCACTGTGTTGCCCACCAGGTAACGCAGGTCAAATGCGTGCATGGGCTGGCCGTACTCCACCATCACATAGTTGGTAATATCTACAATGTTGCTGATGGGGCGCACGCCGCAGGCACGCAGTCGCTCCCGCAGCCAGCGGGGGGACTCCTTAACCCGCACATTTTCTACTATGGCGCCAGTGTAACGGTAGCACTTTTCGCCGTCTTCAATATGCACTTGCAGCAGGTCGTTTACATTGCCGTGGCCGGGCTTCACTTCCGGCCCGGCAAGGTGAAAGGCCGGTCAAAGGTGGCCGCTGCCTCACGGGCCAAACCGGTTACGGACAGGCAGTCGCACCGGTTGGAGGTGATCTCAAACTCAACGCAGGTGTCGTCATAGCCGATGGCTGTGTGAATATCCATGCCCAGGGTCTTGTCGCAGTCGTCCCCCAGTACAAAAATACCGTCGGCGCAGGCGTAAGGGAAGTCGTTTTGGGTCAAACCCAGTTCGTCAAAGGAGCACAGCATACCGGCAGAAGCAACCCCGCGCAGCTTGCCCTTTTTGATTTTTTCTAACTTATGGTCTTTGCGGTTGATCACCGTAGCACCCACCAGTGCCACCGGCACAATGTCCATGGGCTTTAAGTTTTGGGCGCCGGTGACGATTTGCAGCGGCTGATCGTCGCCTACGGACACTTGACACACCCACAGGTGGTCGGAATCCGGGTGTTTCTCCATAGAAAGCACCTGGCCCACAACTACATTCTCAATGTCGCTGCCTTCCACTTCATACCCCTCCACCTTGGAGCCGGACAGGGTCATTTCGTCGCAAAAGGTCTTGTTGTCAATATCAGTTAGGTCCACATAATCGTTGGCCCATTTTCTGGATAAAATCATATTTGCACCTCCTTAAAACTGGGACAGAAAACGCATATCGTTCTCATACAGCAAACGCATGTCGTCAATATTAAAGCGGAACAGCACCAGCCGCTCCAGGCCTACGCCAAAGGCAAAGCCGCTGTATACATCCGGGTCTACGCCGCCGTTTTTCAACACCTTGGGGTGCACCATGCCGCCGCCGAGGATCTCGACCCAGCCTTCGCCCTTGCAGAAGGGACAGCCCTTGCCGCCGCACTTAAAGCAGCTTACATCAATTTCGCAGCTGGGCTCCGTAAAGGGGAAGTGGTGGGGACGCAGGCGGATTTTTGTATCCTCGCCATACAGCCGCTTGGCAAAGGTCTCCAGCGTGCCTTTCAGGTCTGCCATGGTAATGCCCTTGTCTACCACCAAGCCCTCGATCTGGTGGAACAGGGGGGAATGGGTGGCGTCCACCGCGTCGGAGCGGAATACACGGCCGGGGGCAATGATTCGAATGGGGGGCTGCGTTTTTCCATTACACGGATCTGCACCGGCGAAGTCTGGGTGCGCAGCAGAATGTTGTCGGTGATATAGAAGGTGTCCTGCGTGTCGCGCGCCGGGTGATCTTTGGGGATATTGAGCGCCTCGAAGTTGTAGTAGTCGTACTCCACCTCCGGACCCTCGGCAATGTCAAAGCCCATGCCCATAAAGATGTCCTTGATTTCGTCCAGAACGATGGACAGCGGGTGCTTGTAGCCGATCTGCGGCAGGGTGCCGGGCATGGTCACATCCAGGGTTTCCTCAGCCAGCCGCTTCTCCTGAGCTGCCTTTTTTTGATCTCTGCGGACTTGTTGGCGATGGTGTCCTCAATGTCCTTGCGAATTTCGTTTGCCAGTTGGCCGATCACCGGGCGCTCCTCGGCAGACAGCTTGCCCATCTGCTTCAAAATAGCGGTCAGCTCGCCCTTTTTTGCCCAAGTACTGAATACGGGCTTTTTCCAGCTGTTCGGCGCTGTCAAAGGACGCCAGCGCTTCTTTGGCGGCCCGGCGAATTTGTTCCAGTTGTGCTTTCATCTTCGTATCCTTTCTTTCATTCTGTATTGCTCGCGGCAGTGTGCAAATAAAAACGACTTGCCCCGTTCGTATAGGGACAAGTCGGAATTACCTGCGGTACCACCCTGTTTTTTTGCAAGTTGGCAAGTGCCAATCGGAGCAAACACTCTTTGAGCCTGATAACGGTGCTCACACCGTTCTTGCCTACTGTGGTTCAGCAAAACCGCTCGGAAGGGAACTTCACGCAGGCTGCTGTGCTGCGGTTTTCAGCCGGGACCGCAACTCTCTAAACAGCAGGGGGAGCGCTACTTTTCTTCGTCATAGCGTTTGAATTTGCCTATATTATACAATAGACCGTCGCATTTTGCAACCCTGTTTTTGTACAGAAAAAAGCGCTCGGACTTGCCGAGCGCCTTTGGGTTTAATTCTGTTTTTATTTCTCGTCCTTGTCGTCCTTCTTCTTTTTTGGAAAAGGCTTTGTTCAGCCCATAGGTGACAAGAATGATCACGCCGATCACGATAAAGATGCCGATCATACCGAAGAGCATATCCGGCAGGGTGGTTTTCCAGGACTGGGCGTTGATGGCCATGGTAACCACAGCCAGCAGAGAAGCAAATAAAGTCTGCATATCATATCCTCCTTACGATACCAGGGTCAGGATCAGGCCGCCGGCAATAACGGAGGCGATCTGGCCGGAAACATTGACGCTGATGGAGTACATCAACAGGAAGTTCTGCGGGTCCTCTTTCAGGCCCATTTGGTTGACCACACGCCCGCTCATGGGGAATGCGGAGATACCGGCTGCACCGATCATGGGGTTGATTTTCTTCTCCTTGGGCAGGAACAGATTGATGAACTTGGCAAACACTACGCCGCCTACGGTATCAAAGATGAAGGCAACCAAACCCAGGCCCAGGATCATCAGGGTCTGCCAGGATACAAAGTCCTGATAGTGCATTTTGGCAGCAACGGTCAGACCCAGCAGGATTGTAATAATGTTGGCAAAGGCATTCTGCGCCGTCTCAGACAGCTGGTTGAGCACGCCGCACTCGCGGATCAGGTTACCAAACATCAGGAAGCCTACCAGTGCAACGGATTTAGGTGCCACCAAACCGGCAACGGCAGTTACCACGATGGGGAACACAATCTTGGTGGTCTTGCTTACATCGCCTGCATGGTATTTCATACGGATCAGGCGCTCTTTCTTGGAAGTTACAGCCTTGATCACCGGCGGCTGGATAATGGGTACCAGCGCCATATAGGAGTACGCAGCCACCATAATGGCGCCCAGATACTTGGAATGCAGTGTATTGGCCACAAAGATGGAAGTGGGGCCGTCGGCAGCGCCGATAATGGCGATGGACGCGGCGTCGTTAATATCAAAGAAGAAGCCGGCCACAAAGAAAGTGAAGAAAATACCGAACTGGGCGGCTGCACCGAAGAGCATCAGCCACGGGTTCTTCAGCAGCGGGCCGAAGTCGATCATGGCGCCGATACCGATAAACAGCAGCAGCGGGAACAGCTCGTTGGCAATGCCTGCATCAAACAGTACGGATATGGGGCCTTCCTCCGCCCCGGCTTGGGTAATGGCGCCGCTGAGGGGCAGATTCACCAAAATGGCGCCGAAGCCCATGGGAAGAAGCAGGGCGGGTTCCATTTCCTTCTTAATGGCAAGGTAGACCAGCACGCCGCCAACCACCCACATCACGATCATACGGGGATCAATGTTGCCGAAGTTGGAGAACAGCGCTGCAAATTCATGCAATGGATTCATGTACAGTACCTCCGTGTTTTTTGGACTTTGACTATTATAATGTATTAGGCGATAGGTTGTCAATGATTTGTATCGATTTTGTAAACAAATCGTGTTCTTGCTTTGTCGGCGCGCACCACTATCCGGTGGGGTGGCGCTTTTGCGGTGCACCATAGCTTGTGTCAAGCGCTTTTTTCGTAAATTTTGTTGCAAAAAATATGCAGAGAGCGGTTGACAAGGCGGCCCGGTTTTAGTATAATACCCCTTGCTGTAAAGAGCTTTCACTTTACAGCGAAAGAGACTAAGAAAGGGGAGGGCGTCCTTGGCCAAGAATTTGGAAGTTTCTTTTTTGCTGGATTTTTACGGCGAAATGTTGACCCAAAAAGCAGCACGATTTTTTGGTGTATTACTATGACGAGGACCTTTCGCTTTCTGAGATCGCAGAGAATGAGGGCATTACCCGTCAGGGCGTGCGCGACGCCATCAAGCGGGCGGAGAACCAGCTGTTTGAGATGGAGAGTCGCTTGGGTCTGGCTAAGAAGTTCGAGACCCTGAAGAAGGGACTGGAAGAAATCGAGCAGTGCGCCGAGGCCATTAATGTGTATAATCTGTCGCACACACTGTCCCGGGAGATTAACGACAATGTGGCCCGGATCAAGGCCCTAACCGCTTATCTTTGCGAATGATAAAAAGAACGGAAGTGTAGAACTTGGCATTTGAAGGGCTCAGCGAACGGCTGGAAAATTCATTTAAAAAGCTGCGTGCCAAGGGCAAGCTTACAGAGTCCGATGTAAAGGAAGCTATGCGCGAGGTGCGTATGGCGCTCCTGGAGGCGGATGTCAACTATAAGGTGGCCAAGGAGTTCACCGCCAAGGTGACCCAGCGTGCCATCGGTGCGGATGTGATGGAGTCCCTGACCCCCGGCCAAATGGTCATCAAGATCGTCAACGAGGAGTTAACGGAGTTGATGGGCGGCACGGAGTCCCGGTTGGCCATTGCCAATCACCCGCCGACGGTTGTGATGATGTGCGGCTTGCAGGGCAGCGGTAAAACCACCCATTCTGCCAAACTGGCAAAGAAGTTGAAGAAAGAAGGGCACCGACCCTTGCTGGTGGCCTGCGATGTGTATCGACCCGCAGCCATTAAGCAATTGCAGGTGGTAGGCGCCCAGGTGGATGTGCCTGTGTTTGAAATGGGCACGGAGAACCCGGTGACCATTGCCGGCGAGGCAGTAAAGTACGCGCGGGACCACGGCAACGACTATGTGCTGCTGGATACCGCCGGTCGTCTGCATGTGGACGAGGCGCTGATGGCGGAGCTGCAAAACATTCGCTCCACTGTTCACCCGCACGAGATTTTGCTGGTGATTGACGCCATGACCGGTCAGGATGCTGTGAATGTGGCCAAGAGCTTTAACGAGGCATTAGGCATTGACGGCGTGATTCTGACAAAGCTGGACGGTGACACCCGCGGCGGTGCGGCGCTGTCTGTGCGTGCCGTGACCGGCAAGCCGATTAAATTCATCGGTACCGGCGAAAAGCTGGACCAGCTGGAGACTTTTCACCCCAGTCGTATGGCCTCCCGTATTTTGGGTATGGGCGATGTGCTCTCCCTCATTGAACGGGCAGAGATGAGCCTGGACGAGAAAAAGGCGGCAGAGCTGGAACGCAAGCTGGCGAAGAATAAATTTGATCTGAACGACCTTTTGGATCAGTTCGACCAGATCGAGCGCATGGGCTCCCTGCGTGACACCATTAAGCTGCTGCCCGGTATCGGCTCCAAGATTAAGGACGAAGACATTGACGAGGGCGCGTTTAACCGCTTCCGCTCCATTATCTACTCTATGACCGTGGAGGAGCGCACCAAGCCGGAGATCATCAATCCTTCCAGAAAGCGGCGTATCGCCGCCGGCTGCGGTATGCAGGTGGAGGATGTGAACCGGCTGCTGTCCCAGTTTAAGCAGATGCGAAAGATGGTCAAACAGTTCGGCGGCGGCAAAGGCGGCCCCAAGATGAGTAAGAAAATGCGCCGCATGATGAGCCAAAACCCGGAGATGGCCCAGCGTATGATGGGCAAAAACGGCGGCTCTAACCCCTTTGGGTTCTAACTTTATCTATTGCCAAAAGCATTTTGGTTATATAAATTCATTATTACTTATTTTTACGGAGGTAACAAAAATGGCAGTAAAAATCAGACTGCGCCGCATGGGCGCAAAGAAGGCACCGTTCTATCGTGTAGTTGTGGCGGATTCCAGATATCCCCGCAACGGTCGCTTCATTGAGGAGATCGGCACTTACAACACCATGGTGGATCCCGCTGAGGTGAAGATCGACGGCGAGAAGGCAAAGAAGTGGATCGCTAACGGCGCACAGCCCACTGACACTGTGAAGGCTATTCTGAAGAAGGAAGGCATTTTATAATTAGTTCTTTGCCCATTTGCAAGAACTAATATGGAGGTGTTTTCTTGGAAGAACTATTGGTAGCCATCACCCGTGGTTTGGTGGATCAGCCGGACGCTGTCACGGTAGAGGTGGATCAGCCGGACGAAGAGGGCGTGATCGTGTATCACCTGCATGTTGCAGAGAGTGATATGGGTCGGGTCATCGGCAAGCAGGGCCGTATTGCAAAGGCCATCCGCGTGGTTATGCGCGCTGCCGCCACCCGCTGCGACGAGAAAATTGCGGTGGAGATCGACTGATCAAAAGCGTAAACAAAAAGGATCTGCGCATCGGCACAGGTCCTTTTTAATGCTGTGAATTTCATACTGTAAAGTGTCTTTTTTGCCGTTCTGGACGATAAAGTCGGCAATGTATTCCGGGAATTGGCCGGCGCCGCTTTGCACCCGATCCCGGATCACCGCCAAGGCGCAGTAGGTCACAAAAGTGTAGCGGTAATTGCGCTTTTTTTTCGTTGCGACGCCGGGTGCTGCATTTCTGCTTTGACTTTACAGGTAGGCTTAGGTATAATGGAATAGCAAAACTTGACCTATAGGGGGAATACCGATGTATAAAACATTAACCGGGGACTGGCGTTTTCGCCGGGCAGATCAGGGCGACTGGATGCCGGCCAAGGTGCCGGGCTGCAATTTCTTAGACCTGATGGCAGCCGGCAAGATCCCGGCCGTTTGTGGGTATGAACGAAAAAGAAGTAGGCTGGGTCGGCCACGCCGACTGGGTATACGAAAAGCAGTTTACCGTAACGGCGGAAGAATTGCAAGCGGATGCAGTGTACCTGCGCTGCGATATGCTGGACACCATCTGTGATGTGATGCTTAACGGTCACCGGGTGCTGCAAGGCAAAAACTGCTTTGTGCCTTACCGGGTGCCGGTAAAAGAGCACTTGCAGGTAGGGGGAGAACACCCTGACCATTCGCTTTTATTCACCGGTGGAATATGTGAGCGCGGCATACAAAAAGTGTATGACCCCTATGAACTCCAATGGGCAGAACGGCATTGTTCATATTCGTAAACCCCAGTGCCACTTTGGCTGGGATTGGGGTCCGGTGCTGCCGGTGAGCGGTATTACCGAGGAAATCGGGCTGGATTTTGTGGATACGGCCCGGGTAGCGCAGCTTTCCGTGCGCCAGCAGCTGCAGGGAGATGGGGCGGTGATTACCGCCAAGGCCCAAGTGGAGCAGTACGGTGACTGTACCTGCACCTTGCAGGTGACCTGCCCGGACGGCACAGTGCTGACGGAAAAAGGCACCGAGGCTGTGTTCGAAATTGAGAAGCCGGAGCTGTGGTGGACCCGGGAGCTGTCCGGCAAGGACCGCCAGCCCCTGTACACGGTATCGGCGGTGCTGACGGCGAAAGAGAAAGAACTGGACCGGGCGGAAAAGCGTGTGGGTCTGCGCACCATTGAGCTGAACCGGGAGCGGGATCCATACGGTATGAACTTCCAGTTCCGGTTAAACGGCGTGCCCCTGTTTATCAAAGGCTCCAATTTGATCCCGCCGGACAGCTTTATTACCCGCTTTGATGACAAAAAGTTAGAGGCACTGCTGGATGCTGCACAGTTTGCCAACCTGAATATGCTGCGGGTGTGGGGCGGCGGTTACTATGCATCCGACGCGTTTTATGACGCCTGCGACCGGCGAGGGCTCCTGGTGTGGCAAGACTTGCCAGGCGTACCCCACATGGCCTTCTTCCTGCCGGAATTCCTGGAGAATGTAAAGACCGAGGTGCACGCCCAGGTGCAGCCTTTGGCTGTGCCACCATTCCCCCCAGCTTGGCGGTGTGGTGCGGCAATGGTGTAATATTGCGTTTCCATTTGCCCCGGCGGTTTTGGGATTGTCCCCAGGTGACCCAGGATACCTGCATTACCGGCACGCTGGAACGAAAGAGAAAAGTTTAACGACTGTTGGGGTTGCCGCCGGTGGAGAATGCGGTGGCCTTTTCCGGCGCCCCTGCGCAAAAAGTTTGATGATCTGCGCCGCACCGGTTTGGCGGTACGGCTGGTGCAAAACGGCGCCTGCCTGCAACAAAAGACGGTACTTTTCGACCAGGGTAAACCAGGAAAAAGCGCTTGCAGCTGCCCGGCGCCAAGCTGCACACCAAGGTGGAGATCCAAAAGACCAACTGTGCCTGACGGTGACCACCGACCGGTTTGCCCGGCTGGTGCATTTGGAGAGCAGCCGCACTTCGTTACCCTTTTAGCGACAACTATTTTGATCTGTTGCCCGGTCAAAGCCATACGGTGACTCTGGCGGCAGACCCGGACTGCACTGCGCGAACTGGCGGAGAGTATTCGTGTGAAGAGCCTGAGCGATGTGCCCTTTGATCGGGATCCGCTGCACGCAGCGGCCAAGCGGATCAAGGTGTATCTGTCGCCCGTCAACATTGGCAATGCCATTCACCACGGCAAGTTGAGCAAGGATATTGAACTGTAAAGAAGCCGGCTGTCCGGAAAAACAGCAGAAGAAAAGCCAAAAAAAGAGAAGTGCAAACAAAATAAGCAAAAGCGGTGCCCCGGTGGCGCCGCTTTTTGCGCCGGTTTGACAATCGGCGGCCATTTGCATATAATAAATGCAGCAAAAAAAAAGAAACGGAGCCGCTATGAAACAGTATTTGGAAGTTGGACTGCTAAACAATACCCACGGTGTCCGCGGGGAGATGAAACTCACCCTGTGGTGTGACGATCTGGACTACTTGCGCCGCTTTCAGGTGTTGTATTTGGATCCGGAGGGGCAGCACCCGCTGCATGTAACAGCCCTGCGCCCCCAAAGCAGGGGGCCATTATCCGTTTTGCGGAGATCACCTCTATTGAACAGGCAGAGACCATCAAGGGCAAGGTGCTGTACGGCGACCGAGCAGACGGCAAGCTGCCGGAGGGGCGCACCTATATTCAGGATCTGTTGGGGTGTCTGGTGATCGATGCAGACAGCGGCACCTCGTATGGCACGATCGCCGATGTGCAGAATTACGGCTCCTGCGATATTTACGATGTGCAGAAGGGCAAGGCACACACACTGGTGCCGGCCATTGACGATGTGGTGGTGGAGAAAGATGTAGCCGCCGGGGTGGTAAAGATCCGCCCCATGAAAGGACTTTTTGATGCGGATTGATATTATGACCCTGTTCCCGGACATGTGCCGCGCCGTGCTGGACGAGAGCATTGTTGGCCGGGCACGCAAGGCCGGGAAAGTGGAGATCGAAGCCACGGATATTCGGGCCTATACAGAGAATAAATACAGAAATGTGGACGATACACCCTACGGCGGCGGTATGGGCATGGTGATGCAGACCCAGCCGGTATATGACTGCTACCAAGCGATTTGCCAGCGGGCGGGGGATGTGCCCCACCATTTGATTTATCTGACCCCCCAGGGCAAGACCCTGACCCAACAGCGGGTCAAAGAACTGGCAGGTATGGAGCACCTGGTGCTGCTGTGCGGCCATTATGAGGGCATTGACGAGCGTGTGATTGAGGAGTTGCAGCCGGAGGAGATCAGCGTAGGGGACTATGTGCTCACCGGCGGTGAGCTGCCGGCGCTGGTGCTGGCGGACAGTGTGACCCGCCTGCTGCCCGGCGTGCTGTCTGACGCAGCCTGCTTTGAGGAGGAGAGCCATTATAACAGCCTGCTGGAGTACCCCCAGTACACCCGACCGCCGGTGTGGCGGGGCCGAGAGGTGCCGGAGGTGCTGCTTTCCGGCCACCATGCCAACATTGCCAAGTGGCGGCGGCAGCAGTCCTTGCAGCGCACCTTGGAGCGGCGGCCGGATCTCTTGGAACGAGCGGATTTGACAAAAGCGGACAAGAAGATTTTGGAAACGCTGAAAGCAAATAAAATTCTGTGAATTTTGCACAAATGAAGTGAAAAAATTTTGTGCCTAATTAACAATACAGACGAAGTTTGCCCCAAGGCGTTGACCGAACGGACTTTAATGGTATAATATATATAAAGTACTGGGGTCGAGACGGCTTTCGACCCGAATCCATAAAATGTGTATTTGAGTTAAGCGAGGTAATCACTATGTTCGTGAAAGATGTTAAGGTGGAAAATCAGGTTGGCCTGCATGCACGTCCCGCCACTTTCTTTATTCAGAAGGCAAATGAGTACAAGTCCTCTATTTGGGTAGAGAAGGAAGAGCGCCGCGTGAACGCAAAGAGCCTGTTGGGCGTGCTTTCTCTCGGTATTATGGGCGGCACGGATATCCGCATCATCGCCGACGGTTCCGATGAGGAAGAAGCTGTGGAGGGTCTGGTAGCCCTGGTCAAGAGCGGCTTTACCGAGTAACGGCCACACAATACGAACAGCGTATGCGGAGAATTCTTTTTCTCCGCATTTTTTTAGGTGATCTGCATTGACTGAGAAAGAACTGCGTAGAAAAGCAATGGCACTGCCCACCACTCCGGGCGTGTACATTATGAAGGATAAGAACAAAAAAGATCATTTATATCGGCAAGGCCAAGGCGTTAAAAAACCGGGTGTCTTCCTACTTTGGCTCCCCACACCAATCACACCTTAAAGGTGATCCGCATGGTGGAGCACGCCGATGATTTTGATTATATCCTGTGTGACAGCGAGTTTGAGGCGCTGGTGCTGGAGTGCTCGCTGATCAAGCAGCACCAGCCCAAGTACAATATCCTTTTGAAGGACGATAAGGGGTATAATTATATCAAGATCACCCCGCCGCCGTTCTCTAAGATCAGCGAGTGCAAGCAGATGACGGAGGACGGCAGCAGCTACTTGGGGCCGTACACCTCCGGCTATTCCGTGAAGCAGGCGCCTGAACGGCTTTATGGGTATTTGCTCCGCGCCTTGTGCCGGTCGGATCAGCAAGTCTGATTTTGCCGCCAATATTGCAGACGCAGTGGATTTTTAAAGGGCGGCAGCGCCAAGGCAGTGAAGGAATTGACTGCCCGTATGCAGGCGTGCAGTGCGGCCATGGAATTTGAAGAGGCTGCCAAGCTGCGAGACCGGATCAAGGCCATTCGTAATTTGGACGAACGGCAAAAAAGTCGTGTCCATCAATGTGCCGGAGGAGGATGTGTTTGCTCTGGTGATTGCCGGAAAAAAGGCTTGCTTTGAGGTGATCCGCTTTGAAAACGGTCGCCTGACAGACAGCGAGCACTGGCTGCTGGATCCGCCGGAGGATCTGTCTGCCGCCCGCAGTGCACTGATCGAACGGTACTACTCTATGCGGGACCGGGTGCCTGCCCGGATCGCTTTGGACGGAGAGCTGGAGGACGAGAAACTGCTGCTTGCCTGGCTGGAGGATAAGCGAGGCAAAAAAGTCAGCCTGATCCACCCGCAAAAAGGGGAGCACTTGTCCATTGTGCACTTGTGTATCAAGAACGCCAACGAGCATCTGGCGCAGAACGCCGGGCGCTTAGGGCGAGAGTTCGCCGCCCTGGAGGAGTTGGCGCAGCTGCTGGGATTGCCCCAGGCACCGGAATATATTGAGTCCTATGATATTTCTCACACCTTTGGTGCGGATAATGTGGCGGGCATGGTGGTGTTTCACAACGGCCGCCCCATGAAGAAGGCTTATAAAAAATTTGCCATTAAAGGCTTTGACGGCCAAAATGATGTGGGGTCAATGCAGGAGGTATTGCAGCGGCGTTTTACCCATTATCGGGAGGACCCGGAGGACAGTACCTTTAAGATCCTGCCGGATCTGATTTTGCTGGACGGCGGCGACGCCCAGGTGCACGCGGTGTTGCCGGTGCTGGCCGGTATGCATATTGATGTGCCGGTGTTCGGTATGGTCAAGGATAGCAAGCACCGCACCCGGGCCATTTCTACCGGCGGTGGTGAAATTCAAATCAACGCCAACCGTCAGTCCTTCACTTTAGTGTCTTCCATTCAGGAGGAGGTGCACCGTTTTGCGGTCAGCTACCACCACCAAAAGCATAAAAAATCCGCGTTCAATTCCACTTTATTGCAGATCGAGGGGATCGGCCCCGCCAAGGCCAAGGCATTGCTGAAGACGCTGAAAACCGTGACCGCCGTGCGGGAGGCTACCCAAGAGCAGCTGGCTGCAGTGCCCGGCATTTCCCGGGAAAATGCCAAGGCCGTTTACGCCTATTACCACGGTGAGACAGCGGCGAAATAAGCACTGCCATTTATTACAAATCGTAAAAAATCCCGCCGGGCGCCTTGACGAACGGTGCGGATGACTGTATAATGATAGTCGTATAAAATTAAGGAATGTTGCACAATGATGCGAGTAATTACCGGTTCCGCACGGGGCAGACGGTTAGAGACCCTGCCCGGTGAAGATGTGACCAGACCTACAACAGAATCCGTCAAAGAGGCGTTGTTCTCTATGATCCAATTTGATATTGAGGGTCGCCGTGTGCTGGATCTGTTTGCCGGTTCCGGCCAGCTGGGGATCGAGGCACTGTCTCGCGGCGCCCGCAGTTGTACTTTTGTGGAGAACAACCGCGGCGCCAAGCAGGTGGTGGAGCGAAATTTGGCTCACTGCCGGCTGGAGGAGCAGGCAAATGTGGTCTTTTCCGATGCTGTGTCGTTCTTAAACCGCAGCGGGACCTATGATCTGGTGCTGCTGGACCCGCCTTACGGCAAGGGCATTTTGCAGCGGGTGCTGGCCGCATTGGTGCCCCGGCTGTCTGATGACGCCATGGTGGTGTGCGAGTCCGGGCGGCAAAACCAAGATCGCCCTGTATCTTCGCGGAAAGGACTTGGCAGAATGAAAACAGCCATTTGCCCGGGCAGCTTTGACCCGGTAACCCTGGGGCATTTAGACATTATTGAACGCGCCGCCGGCCTGTTTGATCAGGTGACGGTGCTGGTGATGCAAAACAGTGCCAAGCAGGACGGCCTCTTTACCGTAGAGGAGCGTTGCCGGCTGATTCGCCGCTGCCTGCACGCAGAAAACATTCAAATTGATACTTATGACGGCCTGCTGGTGGATTATGCCAAGCAAACCGGTGCGGCCGCTGTGGTAAAAGGGCTGCGCGCTTTGTCTGATTTTGAGTACGAATTTCAGCAGGCGCTCACCAACAAAAGCCTGTGTCCGCAACTGGAAACGGTGTTTCTCACCGCCAAGGGGGAAAATATGTTTTTATCCTCCAGTATGGTGAAGGAAGTGTGCCGTCTGGACGGGGATATTTCCGCCTTGTGCCCAAAGAAATTTTAGATGACATTATTGCAAGATGTAAAGGAGAGCGTTAGATATGACCAATACGGATATTTTGCTGGAAGACCTGGAGGATGTGCTGGACGATGCCACCTCTATGCCCATGACCAAAAAAAAATCTTTGGTAGATGTGGACAAGATCAAGACCATTATTGAGGATATTCGACTGAATACCCCCCAGGAGACCAAGCAGGCTAAGGCCATTGTGGACTCCAGAAATAATATTTTGGACGAGGCCAAGAAAGAGGCGGCCAAGATCATCAGCGAGGCACAGGCCCAGGCACGGGAACTGGTGGCTCGCGATCAGATCACCCAGAACGCCCAGAAAGAGGCGACGGAGATCATTGCCAAGGCCCACAGCGAGGGCGAGGCTTATGTAAAGCAGGCGCAGAACCAGGCTTCCGAGTTGCTGGGCAAAGCCACCACCCAGGCCAACGAGATGGTGACCACGGCACAGAACAAGAGCCGTGAGATGCTCACCGCCGTAAACAATTATGCAGACGACACCCTGCTGGAGATCGACGACTCTCTGTACAAAGCCCTGAGCGATGTGCGCCGTATTCGTCAGAACATTATGAACAGTCAGCACAGAAATACCTCTGCAAACGACAATCCGTAAAAAACGGCAACGGAGCACTCCCATCTATGTGGGTGCTCCGCTTTTTTTTATTCATAAGTAAAGGAGTGCTTCTTTTGACCGCCATGACCACGATTTTATGGCTGACGGCCGTTGTTATTTTGAGCTGCGTTTTGTTTCAGCGCCTATCCGGCAAGGTGGGCGTTCCGGCGCTGCTCTTTTTATTTTATTGGGTATGTTCTTCGGCACAGATGGCGTGGTGAAGATCCCCTTTGACAATTTTGAGCTGGCACAAAATGTGTGCTCCGTGGCACTGCTGTTTATTATGTTTTACGGCGGCTTTGGTACCAATGTGCGCTCGGCGCGACCGGTGGCCGCGCAGGCGGTGCTGCTGTCCTCTGTGGGCACGGTACTCACTGCCGGACTGGTGGGCGTGTTTTGCCACTTTGTGCTGGGGGTTGCCCTGTGGGAGAGCTTCCTGATCGGTGCGGTCATCAGCTCCACCGATGCGGCGTCCGTGTTTTCCGTGCTGCGCAGTCGGCACTTGAATTTGAAATATCATACCGCATCGCTGTTAGAGGTGGAGAGCGGCAGTAACGATCCGTTTTCGTATATGCTCACCACCATTGTACTGTCTGTGATGCACGGTGGCAGCAGCGGCGGTCCATTCGCGGCCATGCTGGCGGCGCAGATTGGCTATGGTGTGCTGTTTGGCGTGGTGTTGGCACTGGCGGCTCGATGGGTGCTGGGTCGCTTTCGCTTCTCTGCCGGGTTTGACGCGGTGTTTGCCGTGGCGGTGGCGCTGCTGTCCTATGTTCTGCCGGAAATGCTGGGCGGTAACGGCTATCTCAGCGTATATCTGACCGGTATGATCCTGGGCAACAGCCGGATCCCCAACAAGTCCGGGTTGGTGCACTTTTTTGACGCTGCCACGGCACTGATGCAAATGGTACTGTTCTTCCTGCTGGGGCTGCTGGCATTTCCGTCCCAGCTGCCGCGCATTGCGCCCTGGGCGCTGCTGATTGCCTTGTTTCTAACCTTTGTGGCCCGCCCGGCAGCGGTGGCGCTGCTGCTTACACCGTTTCGTGCGCCTCTTCGCCAACAGCTATTGGTGAGTTGGTCCGGTCTGCGTGGCGCGGCGTCCATCGTATTCGCCATTATGGCAACCATGCACCTGGCGGTGATGCAAAACGATGTGTTCCATATTGTGTTCTTTATTGTGCTGTTCTCTGTGCTGCTTCAGGGTACCTGTTTGCCTCGGGTGGCGGCAAAGCTGGGCATGACCGACGACGGCGCCGATGTAATGAAAACCTTTACCGACTATGTGGATGAGGTACCGGTGCAGTTCATCCGCTTTTCTCTGCCGGAGGGGCACCCTTGGGCAGGGCAAGCTGTGCGTCAGGTGGTGCTGCCGCCGGCGTCCATTTTGGTATTAGTTCTTCGTGGAGATCGGCGGATCGTGCCGGATGGCAGCGTGCAGTTGCAGGCAGGAGATACTTTGATCCTGAGCGGCACGGCTGCGGGAGCGGTAGAGGGCGTGCATTTGTATGAAAAAACGCTGGATGCGGACAGCAGCTGGCTGGATCAGCCCTTATGCCGGATCCACACCGGCGATCGGCTGGTAATCCTGGTGCGCCGGGGTGGGCAGATTTTAATTCCGGACGGCGACACGGTGCTGCGTTTGGGGGATCGGTTGGTGATTAACGACCCGCAATCTAAATCATAAGCAGAAAAAGAAAGACGGTACAGTCGTTTGACTGTACCGTCTTTTTGTGTTTTCTCAGATTTATTCAGCGTCTGTGCGCTTGCGCTCTCGGTCCACGATGTAAGCGTGTACCTTGTCAGCCAAGTCGCCGTACAGCTTGAACTTGCGCACAAAGACGATCAGCGCCAGCAGCACAAGAATGGGCGGCACGCCAAAGGCGATAAAGCCGATGGCTGTCTTGGTGGCGTCGTTAATGTGCGCAGTGACGATCTGCTGGTTGTAGTGCATCAGACCCAGACCGCCAAACAGAATGATGGTCTGAATGGTGTAGGCCATCTTCTGCAAAAAGCCTTTCATAGAGAAAGTGATGCTTTCGTTGCGCTCGCCGTTCTTGTATTCACCGTAGTCCACAATATCTGCCAGGAAGATGGTCTGCGCCACAAACATGGAGCTGATCCCCACGGAGGAGATAATGTAACTGATGTCCAGCGCAATGGTAAGCTTCAGTATCGGGCCAAAGATATACATCAGTATGTAGCCAAAGATGGTCATACACAGAGAGATGATGTAGATGGTGCGCTTGGTAAATTTCTTAGACAACAGCGGAATGACCAACAGACCCACGGCAGAGCCGACGGCGCCGATGGTAGAAAACATGGACTGTGCCGTGGGCTTTTCCAACACATCGGTAAAGTAGTACCGGCGGTGCCGCTGGTCAGGTACCAGCCGGCGTTGGAGAGCATGGCGAAGATCATAAAGATGACCAGTTGATCGTTATGCGCCACCACTTGGAACATTTTCTTAAAACTGAATTTCTCTTTATTTGCAGCGAGGTGACATAAGGACAGTCTCCTCCCACTGTTTTTTTCACGACTCAAAAGTCCCCTTTTTGAGCATTATTTTTTACAATTATAGCATATATAGTGCACCCGGCGCAACAAATTTTAAAAACGCACCAAACCTTGTGGAAAAAAGTGGAGTAGTTACAAAAGAGTTACAAATCATTTAAGGGTTGACATATCCTTGGCTGCCCATTATAATAAGTACGAGTGGTGAGAGTTCCACTAAATTCCACCGTTTTTTCATTATTGTCCCTAACCAAACCTGAGATTTGGGCGGGATTTCCCATAAATGCATTCTGTTTATCTTAGCTGAAAGGAGGCGCCGCTTGTGAATTTAGGTATCTTTGTGGGTACATATATGGACCAGAAGCTGGACAGCAAAGGGCGCCTTTCTGTTCCGGCCAAGTGGCGGGAACGCCTGGGAACGGAATTTTTTATGGTTTGTATGAACCTGCGGGGCAGCACCTGTATCAAATTGTATCCCCAGGATGAGTTTATGCACTGCGTGGAGGCACTGGACGACGGTACCGCTAACGAAGTGTATGAGAAAAACAAAATTTTCTTCTCCAACGCAGAGGAGTGTACACTGGACGCACAGGGTCGCTTTACGCTGAATGCCCGGCTGAAAGACTATGCCGGTATGGAAAACGGCTCTACCGTGATTATGCAAGGTCACAAGCGCACCATTGAGATTTGGACCAATGAGGGCTTCAACACCATGTTCAACGGCCTGCGGACGGATACCAACTTCCTGGATCTGATGGATGCCGGTAAAAAAGAGAAGCCGGCTTCTGAAGAGCAGACGGCAGGTGTATAAGATGGAATTTGTGCACAAGAGTGTGCTGTTTGCAGAGACGGTGGCAGCCATGCAGGCCGCCCCGGGTAAATGGCTGGTAGACGGTACGGCAGGGGGCGGCGGTCACGCCCGCGCTATTGCAGAAAGCGGCTGCCACTTGTTGGCAGTGGATCAGGACCCGGACGCCATTGCGGTGTTGCACCGACGGCTGGACGATCTGCCTAATGTGACCATTGTACACGACAATTTTGCGAATATTAAAAACATATTGATCGACAGGGGTCTGAGCGGCATAGATGGTATGCTGCTGGATCTGGGAGTCAGCTCTTTTCAGCTGGATACGGCGGAGCGGGGCTTCTCCTTCCATCAAGACGCGCCGCTGGATATGCGTATGAGTAAGACCGGCCGCAGCGCCGCGGATGTGGTCAATACGTATGACGAGGCTGCACTGGCGGATATTCTCTACCGCTATGGGGAGGAAAAATTCAGCCGCCGCATTGCCGCAAATATTGTAAAAAGCCCGGCAGGAAAAGCCCATTGAGACTACATTCCAGCTGGTGGATATTATCAAAGCCAGTATGCCTCAGCGAGCCATGCGTGACGGCCACCCGGCTCGACGCTCCTTTCAGGCGATTCGCATTGAGGTGAACGGTGAACTGGATGTGCTGCAGCAGGCGTTGCACGACGCCTTTGACTGCCTGAACCCCGGTGGTCGACTGGTAATCATTACCTTTCATTCCTTAGAGGATCGAATGGTGAAGAACGCTTTTGCCCAGTGGAGCAAGGGCTGCACCTGCCCCAAGGAATTCCCGGTATGCGTGTGCGGTAATAAGCCCAAGGGCAAGGCGCTGAAGTCCGTTGCCCCCTCGGCGGCGGAGCTGGAGGAAAACCCCCGCGCCCGTTCCGCGCGGTTGCGGGTATTTGAAAAATACTAAAGAAGATTGTAAAAAATAAAAGATGTGGAAAGGTCGGTGAGCCGAAATGACAAACAGCAGCGATTTCAGACGGTATGCGTATTCTGCGGACGCTTCCTATGCGCTGGAGGCGTTTAACGCCCACAGAACTGCGGCGGCACCTGCCTATCAGCCGCCTCGGCGGCAAAGAAAACGGGAACTGCGGGTGCACGAAAACACCCGGCTGAAAAGCGAGCAGCAGCTGCACGCCGAAGGGCATATGGCTGCCAAGCAGGCGGCAATCCTGGTGGTCAGCGTGCTGGTGACCCTGGGTATGCTGGGCGGCGTGCTCTTTACCTTTGCACAGAAGAATAAACTCAATCATGAAGTGGCAAGCATCAATCGCCAGATCAGCGAAGCGCAGAGCGAGAGCACACGGCTGAACAGTCAGCTGGACGCCTTGGTCTCTGTGGAGATGATTGACCAATACGCCGTAGAAAAACTGGGTATGAGCAAAATGCAATCCGGTCAAATGCGCTATGTGGATGTGGACGCTTATATGCAGGCTCGCGCCAAGGCGCAAAAGACCCAGCCGTCCCCGGCGCTTATGCCCATGTGGTGCGGGAATAAGGAAAGAAGCATAAACGTATGATTGAGAGTTGGCAGCATTGGCTTCAACTCTCATAAGTATTTTATTCGGCCTGTCGAATGGGCATAAATCTGCGCTTATTGTGCAGAAAGGAGCATAAAACTGTGGCCATTTTCGGAAGAAAAGTGATGAACAATCGCATTACGATCCTGGGGATCGTTGTGCTGTTTTTGCTTTCTCTCGATGTGGCCCGTATTTTTTATCTGCAAGTGCTAAAGGGTGACGAATACGCTGCCAAGGCGGAGAGTCAGCAGCTGTCCGATACGGAGATACCGGCCATGCGCGGTACCATTTATGACAGCGACGGTAATATTTTGGCCCAGTCCGCTACGGTATGGACCGTGTATCTGGATCCGCTGAACATTAAGGACAAACAGCGTCCGGTACTGATCGCGGAGCTGACCAAGCTCTTTGACTTGGACGAAGAAGAAGCCAAGGCGTTGGAAGAAAAAAAACCCGACAAAAAATCACTATGTGATTGTGCGGGAGCAGGTGGAGAATAATATTAAAAAGCAGCTGGCGGATTTTATTGACAAGCAGGCAATGGCCAACTGCATTGGGATGGAGCAGTCTACCAAGCGATATTATCCATACGGCTCGCTGGCCTCCAGCGTGATCGGCTTTACCGGCGCAGACGATCAGGGCTTGTCCGGTTTGGAGCAGAACTACAATGATCTGCTCACCGGTACGCCGGGACGGCTGATCACGGCTAAGGACGCCAAATCCAATAGTATTTCCGACGATTATTCCACCTCTATTGCTGCGCAGGACGGCGACTCTCTAATATTGACCATTAACCAGACCATTCAGTATTACCTGGAAAAGGGGTTGCGGGAGACCATGGAGCAGTACCGAAGCAAGGGCGCCTACGGTGTGGTGATGGACTGCAACACCGGCGCGGTGCTGGCAATGAGCTCTATGCCGGATTATGACTGCAACGAGCCGTACAAACTCACTTACGATAAGAACAAAAAAAAGCCATTAAGAAAATTAAAGACAAGACCAAAAAAAAGAGTGAGGCAGAGAGCGCTGCCGTACAAAATCAGTGGCGCAATTTTACCGTGTCTGACACTTATGTGCCCGGCTCCGTGTTCAAAACCTTTATTGCCAGCGCTGCGCTGGAGGAAAAAGTGGTGAATTTGAACACCAGCTACACCTGTACCGGCTCCATTCAGGTAGAAGATTACAAAATGAACTGCCACTACCACGCCGGTCACGGTACTCAGAATCTGACCCAAGGACTGGAGAACTCCTGTAATCCGTTCTTTATCACCATCGGCCAGCGGCTGGGCGTGCACAATTATTTCAAATATTTCCAGGGCTTTGGCTTTACGGATATTACCGGCATCGACTTGCCCGGCGAGGCCAGCCCCCAGTATTATAAAGAGAAGCAGTACGGCATTGTGGAATTGTCCTCCGCTTCCTTTGGCCAGACCAACAGCCTGACCCCCATTCAGGTGTGCACCGGATTGTGTGCCATTGCCAACGGCGGCACGCTGCTGAAGCCTTATGTGGTGTCTGAGGTGCGGGACGCAGACGGTAAAGTGGTACAAAAGAACAGCCGTACCGCTGTGCGCCAGGTGATCAGTGAGGATACCTCCAAAAAGGTCTGTAAGATGATGAAGGCCGTAGTGGATGAGGGCACCGGCAAGAATGGCTATGTGGCCGGTTACCGTAGGCGGCAAAACCGGTACTTCCACCAAGCTGGGCGAGTCCGCCGCAGGGGAGAAGGACAAATATATTGTCTCCTTTGCTGCCATCGCCCCCTCCGATGACCCGCAAATTGCTATGCTGATTATTGTAGATGAGCCGAATGAGGATCTGGGCGGCGGCGCACTGTGCGCACCTATCGCTTCTCAGGTCGTGGAACAGGCCATGACGGAACTGGGCGTAGAGCCGGTTTATACCGACAGCGAACTGTCTGCATTGTCTACCGCCGTACCGTCCGTTACGGGCAAAACGGTGGAGAAAGCAAAGTCCACTCTTTCTGAGCAAAAGTACAAGTACAAGGTGGTGGGCAGCGGCAAAACCGTGGTGGCGCAAAGTCCCTCCGGCAATGATGTGATTCCGGCCGGCGGCACGGTGTGGCTGTACACGGAGAGCGGTAAGGAAAAAGAAGGTAAAGGTGCCTAACTTTACAGGCTGCTCCGTGAGTGAGGCCAAGGCATTGGCGCAGGCTCACAATCTGAATATAGAGATCACCGGCAACGATTTGTCCTCCGGCAATGTAAAAGCCTATCGCCAAAGCGAGAAGCAAGGCTCTATGGTTGCCCAGGGGAAAGTGGTCGTTGTATCGTTCAAAAATACAGAGTCCGTTTTAGACTGACAGAAGGGAAGATCGCAATGAAAGTATCCGAATTGCTGCAGGGGATCCCCTGCACCGGCACCTACAACGATGTGGAGGTGCTGGATGTGACCCAGGACTCTCGGCTGGTGGAGCCGGGGTATCTGTTTGTGTGCATCAAGGGCGCCAGCTTTGACGGCCACGCCGTGGCGGCAGAAATGCTGGAAAAAGGGCGCCGTTGCCGTGGTTTGTGACCACGACATGGGGCTGCCCAGCCAGGTGATTACCCCCAATACCCGGGATGCCTATGCAACCATTTGTGCCAATTATTACGACAACCCGGCAGAGAAGTTGCAGCTAATCGGCCTTACCGGCACCAACGGCAAAACCACTTCCTCATTAAGCAAATTTTGGAGAATGCAGGCAAAAAAGGTGGGCCTTATTGGCACGGTGCAGAATATGGTGGGCAGCGAGGTTTACCCGGCCAAGTACACCACACCGGAGGCACACGAGCTGCAAAAGCTGTTTTCTTTGATGGTACAGGCCGGTTGTCAGTATTGTGTGATGGAGGTGTCCTCCCAAGCGCTGGCGCAGGGTCGTGTAAAGGGACTTCACTTTGCACTTGCCGCCTTCAGCAATCTGACCCAGGATCATTTGGACTATCATAAGACTTGGGAAAATTACTTTAATTCCAAGCGTATTTTGTTTGAGAATTGCGACAAAGCCGTCACAAATGCAGACGATAAAAACGGCTTGAAGATTGTGGAGGGTCTGCCTTGTCAGGTGACCACTTATGCGGTGGATACCAACAGCGCCGACTATGTGGCAAAGAACCTGAACTTTAAGCCCAGCGGTGTGGAATATGAGTTGGTGGCCCCGGAAAATATCGGTCGCTGTCATTGCCCCATTCCCGGCCGGTTTTCCGTTTATAATTCGCTGTGCGCCGCTACTTGTGCGCTGGAACTGGGCGTGCCGTTTGGCGATGTGCTCACCTCCATCAGCAAATCAAAAGGGGGTAAAGGGCCGCATTGAAGTGGTACCTACCGACACGGACTTTACGGTGATCATCGACTACGCCCACTCACCGGACGGACTGGAGAATATCATTTCTTCTCTGCGTGAGATCGCAACCGGTCGCATTATGACCCTGTTTGGCTGTGGCGGTGATCGGGATAAGACCAAGCGTCCCAAGATGGGACGGATTGCGGCAGAGTTGTCCGATTTTTGTGTGGTTACTTCGGATAATCCTCGTAGCGAGAATCCCCACGCCATTATTGAAGATATTTTAGTGGGTATGCAAGGCATCTCCACGCCCTATGTGGTTGTAGAAAACCGCAAGGAGGCCATTGCCTGGGCACTGCATCACGCGGAGCCGGGAGACATTGTGCTGTTGGCGGGCAAAGGCCATGAAACCTACCAAATTCTGCCTACGGGCACCATTCATTTTGATGAAAGAGAAGTCGTGGCAGAGATCCTCGGCGCCGAGAAAGAATGAAAGCATTTACTTTACAGGAAGCGGCGGCAGCCTTAGGCTTGCCCCAAATGCAAGCCCAGGCCACCTTGGCCGATGTTTGCACGGATACAAGAAAAATACAGCCCGGCAGCCTCTTTGTCTGCTTGCGGGGGAACGGTTTGACGGCCATTCCTTTGCGTCTCAGGCGGCAAAGTTAGGTGCGGCGGCTCTCCTGGTGGATCACCCGGTAGACGCGGATGTGCCCCAGCTGGTGGTAACGGATACCGGCAAGGCGCTGCTCCAGTTGGCCGGTTGGTATCGTCGGCGGTTTCAGTTGCCGGTGGTGGGCCTGACCGGCTCCGTGGGCAAAACCACCACCAAGGAGTTTATCGCTCTGGTGTTGGGTGCCAAGTATAATACCTTAAAGACACAGGGCAACCTGAACAACGAGATTGGTGTGCCTCAAATGCTGTTCCGCTTGGAGGACAGCCACACGGCGGCGGTCATTGAAATGGGCATGAACCATTTTGGCGAGATCAGCCGTTTGACCCGGGCGGTGGCGCCCACTGTGGGACTGATCACCAACATTGGCGTGTCCCACATTGAGAACCTGGGTTCCCGGGCGGGAATTTTGCAGGCAAAACTGGAAATACTGGAGGGGATGGCACCGGATGCGCCCCTGATTGTGAATATGGATAATGATATGCTGCGCACGGTCAAGCTGGGGGACCGTCCGCTTTTGACCTTTGCCATTGACGATCAAAGCGCAGATTTTACTGCCACGGATATTGCAGAGCAGGGGAGCACCACCACTTTTACGGTGCACCACAGCACCTTTACCCAGCCGGTAACCATTCCCACTGTGGGTATACATAATGTTTATAACGCCCTGGCGGCTATGGCTGTGGGCCCGGTATGCGCCAAAATTTGGTGCAGGTGGGTGGCGTGCAGGTGATTGAGGACTGCTATAATGCCAGCCCGGACTCCATGCGCGCGGCATTGCAAACCCTGGGCAAGCTGCCGGTGCACCGCCGCTATGCGGTGCTGGGAGCCATGCTGGAGCTGGGAGATTACGCCAAGGAGGCGCACACCCAAGTGGGCAAGATGGCGGCAGAGAATGGCATAGACGGTGTGCTGGCCTATGGGGCAGACGCTGCCTATATTGTAGAAGCGGCCAAGCAGGCGGGGCTGGAAAACGCCCGACTGTTTGACACAAAAGAGGCGCTGGTGCAGTCGCTGGCGCAGCAGGTACAACCCGGTGACGGTGTGCTCTTTAAGGGCAGCCGTGGGATGCACCTGGAGAATGTAATGCACACGGTGTATGAAAGGTGGGAGAAGGCGTAATGTCTATTGTATCTGTTCTGATCAGTTTGGTGGTGGCCTTTGCCGTCACTGCAGGGCTGGGGTTTGTGATCATTCCCTGGTTGCGCAAGTTGCACTTTGGTCAAACCATTTTGGACATTGGCCCCGTGTGGCATAAGAAAAAGCAGGGCACGCCCAATATGGGCGGGTTGATGTTTATTATCGGGATCGTTGTGGCCTTTATTGTAGGCGCCTTGACCCTGCACTTTTCCGGCGAGTCGCTGGAGAGCGCCTACTCCGAACTGCTCCCCGGGCGGGAGATCATTTTGCTGGTGGCGGGTCTGTGCCTGGCCCTCGGCAACGGGATTGTAGGCTTTACCGACGATTTTATCAAAATCAAGCTGAAGCGCAACGAGGGTCTGTCTGCTAAGCAGAAGTCTCTGGGTCAGCTGATTGTGGCAGTGGGATATGTGGCGACCTTGTGGTTCTCCCACAACACGGTTTGGTACTTGCCTTTTGCCGGTTCCGTGAACTTTGAGCGCAATTTCGGCACCGGACTGCTGTTTTGGGTACTGTCCATCTTTATCATTTACGGCACGGTAATTCCGTGAATTTAACCGATGGCATCGACGGCCTTTGTTCCTCAGTGACCGCCACCGTAGCCATTGCCTTTATCTATTTTGGTATGTACTGCGGCTACACGGGTATGTCCATTTTGGCGGCAGCTATTTTGGGCGGCGTGTTGGGTTTCCTGTGCTGGAACTGGAATCCGGCCAAGACCTTTATGGGCGACACCGGCAGCCTGTTCCTGGGTGGCTTGGTTGCCGCTTTAGGCTACTGTATCAAGTGCCCGATTTTGCTGCTGCTTTTCGGTATCGTTTATGTGTGCGAGACCATGAGCGATATTATCCAGATCGGTTACTTTAAGATCACCCACGGCAAGCGTATTTTCAAAATGGCGCCCATTCACCATCACTTTGAGATGTGTGGCTGGAAAGAAAAGAAGATCTGCGTTGTGTTTTCGCTGGTAAATGCCGCCGGATGTATTCTCGCTTTGGTGCTGTTGATTAAGGGCACCTTTGGAAAATAAGATTTGAAGAAAGAACAGAAAGGAGCATTCTGTGGCTTACCACGCAGATAACGCATTGCCTTCCCACAGCGAAGGGGAACGGGTGCTGCCCATGCAAAAAGGCGGCAAACAGCGACTGAAAAAAAGTGATATTTGGGTCACCGGCTCCTTTGATGTGCCTTTTTGGCGCTGTCTTTGCTGCTGCTCACCATCGGGCTTGTGATGCTTTTTTCCGCCTCCTATGCCTATGCTTTTTATAATGATGATGGCAACAGCTATGCTTATATCAGCCGCCAGCTGATTTTTGCAGTTGTGGGCCTGGTGGCGATGTTTATTCTATCCAAGTTGAATTATAAGGTGATCCAGGCGGCTACTGTGCCGCTGCTGCTGGTCACATTGGCGCTGCTGTGTTTGGTGCTGGTGTACCACACAAATCTGCGGGGCTTTCGCCGTTGGATCCCCCTTGGTCCCATTACTTTTCAGCCGTCGGATCTGGCCAAGTTCACCATCTCGGTGGTGCTGGCCAATTATATCAGTCGGTACTACCACCAAATGCGCAAGTTTAAGTACGGCTTTGTGTATCCCATTTTGGTCATAGCCGTATTTTGCGGGCTGATCTACTTAGAGCATCACATGTCCTGCACCATTTTGATCTTTCTCATCGGTGCGTCGCTGATGTGGGCCGGGGGGCAGCAACTGGAAGTTGTTTGCCATCGGCGTTGGTATTGTGGCAGCTGTGGCAGTGCTGGTGGTGGTCAATCCGGAGTTGCTGGAGAATTACGCCGGCGAGCGCATACGCGCCTGGCTGGATAAAAGCTACTCGCCGGATGATCTGCGCTGGCAGACCAACAACTCCCTGTATGCCATTGGCTCCGGCGGTCTGTTTGGCACCGGGCTGGGCAATTCCAAGCAGAAGTATCTGTATGTGTCTGAGCCGCAAAACGACTTTATCTTTTCTATTGTATGTGAGGAACTTGGCTTTGTAGGCGCTGCGTTTATTATTCTTCTGTTTGGGCTTTTGGTGTGGCGCGGTGTTGATATTGCCAAAAAAGTGCCCCAATCGGTTCGGCTCCCTGCTGGTGCTGGGTATTATGGCTCAGATCGGGTTTCAGGTGGTGCTGAACATTATGGTGGTCACAGATACCATTCCCAACACGGGTATTGCTCTGCCGTTCTTCAGTTACGGCGGCACAGCGCTGATCCTGTTGCTGGGCGAAATCGGCGTGGTGCTCTCCGTATCACGCAAAAACAATCAAAGAGTGGAGGTAAGCGAATGAAGCTCCTGTTTGCCACCGGCGGTACGGCCGGTCATATTAACCCGGCTTTGGCTGTGGCTTCCTACCTAAGAGAAAAATATCCCGAGGCAGAATTTTTGTTTGTCGGCACGGCGGACCATATGGAAAGCCGTCTGGTGCCTGCTGCCGGGTTTGATTTTAAGACCATTCAGATCAGCGGCTTTCGCCGTTCCTTTTCACCGGCGGCCATTGCCCACAATGTGCGCACGGTGGCCTGGCTGATGAAAAGCGAAAAGAAATGTAAACAGATCCTCACCGACTTTCAGCCGGATGTGGTGGTGGGCTTTGGCGGTTATGTCAGCGGTCCGGTGTTGCAACAGGCGGTGAAACTGGGTATTCCTACTTGTATTCACGAGCAAAACGCCTACCCAGGCATTACCAATAAAACCCTGGCCAAAACGGTGGATCGGGTTATGCTGACGGTAGAGGATGCTGCCAAGCACTTAACGCCGAAAAATCCGCCGGTGGTTACCGGTCTGCCGGTGCGCGGTCAACTCCTGTGTGCCGATCGGGCGGCTGCCCGGGCAGGACTGGGCATACCGGACGGTCAAATGTTGGTGCTGTCCTTTGGCGGCTCTCTGGGTGCTAAGCCCCTGAATGAGGCCATGCTGCCCATTCTTCTGCGCCATGCAGAGGACGGCAGCTGTTACCATATTCATTCTGTGGGCACCAACGGCGGCGAATATTTAGAGAAGTTTGCGCAGGCAGGCTTTACCGATGGCCGCAAAGGCACGGTGGAAGTGCGCCAGTATATTGACAATATGGATGTATGTATGGCGGCGGCGGATTTGGTGATCGCCGTGCCGGCGCCTCCTCTTTGTCTGAGATTGAGGCCATGGGCAAGGCATCCATTTTAATTCCCTCGCCCTATGTGGCAGAGAATCACCAGTTCCACAACGCGATGGCGCTGGTAAATCGTAATGCCGCCCGTATTTTGGAGGAGAAGGACTTGTCCGCAGATACCTTGTCTGCCATGATGGACGAGTTGCTTTCCGATAAAGAAAAGCTGTTTGAAATTGAGCGTAATGCCAAGGCTATGTCTGTGGCTGACGCTCGCAGCCGCATTGCCGATGTAATCCTGGACCTGGCCAAGGCAAAATAACCCGATACACCCAAAGTCCCCTCCTTGCATAGTATGGCAAGTACGAGGGTGATGGAATGGAACAGTATGTAATCGAGGGTCAGACCAAACTCCGGGGTATGCTGCCGGTGCACGGCGCCAAAAACGCAGCGCTGCCTATTTTAGCCGGCACGCTGCCGTAGACGCTACGACGATGAGCGGTACCTGTATTTCCGAAGAAATGATGCGTACCATGCGCTCCAGCATGCTGTTTTTACCGGCGATTCTCAGTCGGGCAGGCAGCGCCACCGTATGTTATCCCGGTGGGTGCGATATTGACTGCGACCCATTGATCTGCACCTGTCCGCTCTGCGGCTGCTGGGTGCTCGGGTCACAGAGGACGGCTGCTGTATGCACTGCACGGCGCCCGGTGGCCTGGTGGGTTGCCCCATACATTTGCCGTTCCCCAGCGTCGGTGCCACAGAGTGCGTGATGCTGGCGGCCTGTACCGCCAAGGGCGTGACTACCTTAATGAACGCAGCGCGGGAGCCGGAGATCGGTGATCTGGCAGACTTCTTAAATGCAGTGGGTGGCAAGGTGCTGGTAGATGGAAACGGCACGGTGATCGTTGAGGGTGTACCGTCGCTCCAGGGCACGGCGCATACCGTGATCCCGGATCGGATCGTGGCGTCAACATATATGAGCGCTGCGGCCATTACCGGGGGTAAACTGTTGCTGCGGCAGGTGCGCACGGCGCATTTGGCACCGGTACTGCCGGTGTTTCAGGAGATGGGATGTGACCTGCGCCTGGACGGCACAGATCTATTGATCACAGCGCCGGAGCGGCTGCGCGCCTTTAAGCGGCTGACCACCATGCCGTATCCGGGATTTCCCACAGACAGCCAGGCAGTGCTTGCCGCCGCAGCTACCACTGCTCGGGGCACATCTGTGATTTGTGAGAATATATTTGAAAATCGATTTCGTTATACCTGCCAGTTGCAGCGCTTTGGCTGTGACATTGCTGTTAGCGGCAAAACGGAGGTCATTCGTGGTGTGCCTACGCTCCACGGGGCAAAGGCAGAGGCGACGGACTTGCGTGGCGGTGCCGCCTTGGTGGTGGCTGCATTGGCTGCTGCCGGTACTTCCACCATCAGCGAATTCATCATATTACCCGCGGGTATGAGGACTTGCCGACCGTACTCACTGCGGTAGGGGCAAATATCAAGAGGACGAACCATGAAACAAAGGACACCAGAACCGCCTGAACAACGGCGCAGCGCTTACTTGGATAATGGGCTGGCGCCGCCGAAGCTATATCGTCGGGAGCAGCAGCAAGCCGCTTCCCGACAGCAGCGCCAGGCGCCGCCGATGACCCGTCAGGAACGGCGCAAAAAACAGAATAAACGCCGCCGGTTAAAGCGCAGTGTGCGCCGGGCTTTGGCCGTGATCGGTTTGGTGCTGCTGGCGGTAGCGATTGTGGCGGTGCTGTGTCTGACCGTGTTCTTTAAGATTGAGAACATTACCGTTACCGGCAGTAAGGTATATGACACGGAAAAGGTGCTCTCCGTTTGTACCATTGAAACAGGGGAGAACCTGTTTTTGGCAGATACGGACAAGGCAGCCCAGCAGTTGCAGCAGGCACTGCCGTATGTGTACAGCGCCAAGATTAAGCGCAAGCTGCCCGGCACCGTTCAGATTCAGGTGACAGACGCTGCACCGGCCTATGCGGTGAAGAATAAGGACAAGACCTATACCTTGATGGACGATCGGTTCAAGGTGCTTGAAGTGGTGCAGAAGAAGCCGAAAGAGAGTATTCTTATTCAAAAGGCCAATTTAAAAAGTGCCAAGGTGGGACAGACCGCCCAGTTTGCCAACAAGAATGTCGCAGCGTGCTTGACCCAGTTGGCACAGGCCATTCGTGATTATCAGTTCACAGAGGCAACGGCGATTTGCAGCGAGGGACTGAACAGTAACTCTATTGTATATGACGGTCGGATCGTCTTTAAGCTGGGAACCTGTGAGAAGCTGGAAAAGAAGATCCATCAGGGATTAGCTGCCTGTGCACAGTTGGATCAGGATAACCCTTCTGTGAAAGGAACGCTTCGTTTAACAGGTGAAAAGCAATATTACTTTACAGAAGATTAGCTGTAAAGAAAATAAATGTACATATTTTAGACAAGTTTCGCACACTTGTGGAAACTGCACAAAGGCCCGCCGGTTGAAAATCGGAAAAATTGTCAAAAACTTTGAGAAATATTCAAAAAAGTGTTGCAAAAGGATTACAATATTGTTACAATATGATTTGTAAAGTTGTCTGCTGACAAACTGATGGATTTACAAAATAAATGAAGGAGATACATAATCTATGGCTCGTTATGAAATTGATACGGATGACAACAAGGTTGTTCAGATTAAAGTAATCGGTGTTGGCGGCGGCGGCGGTAACGCCGTGAACCGCATGGTAAAATGTAATATTCAGGATGTGGAGTTCGTTGCGATCAACACGGATCGTCCGGCTCTGGCTAAGTCTGCCGCTTCTCATAAGATTGAGATCGGCGAAAAGGCCACCAAGGGTCGCGGCGCCGGCGCTAAGCCGGAGGTTGGCACTCGTGCCGCCGAGGAGAGCCGCGAGGCGATTACTGACGCTGTGACCGGCGCAGAGATGGTATTTATCACTGCCGGTATGGGCGGTGGTACCGGTACCGGCGCTGCTCCCGTTGTAGCGAAGATTGCCAAGGATATGGGTATTCTTACCGTTGGCGTTGTGACCACTCCCTTTGCTTTTGAGGGCAAGCGTCGTATGAATCAGGCAAAAGAGGGTATCGAGGATCTGGCTCAGTATGTGGACTCCCTGATGGTCATTCCCAATGAAAACCTGAAGTATGTGACCGATGAGAAGATCACCCTGCTCAACGCTTTTGAGATTGCGAATGATGTACTGCGCCAGGGCGTGCAGTCCATTTCTGACCTGGTAAATGCTACCGGTTTGGTAAACTCTGACTTTGCCGATGTGACCGAGATCATGAAGGACGCCGGTTATGCCCACATGGGTGTTGGCCGCGCCAAGGGGCAAGGACAAGGCCGAGGTGGCTGCAAAGCAGGCTATCACTTCTCCGCTGCTGAACACCTCTATCGAGGGTGCCCGGGGCGTACTGCTGAACATTACCGCTTCTACGGATATCGGTCTGGAAGAGATTGATGCAGCTTCTACCATCGTGACCAATGCGGTTCACCCGGATTGTGAGATCATTTGGGGTGCCAACTTCGATGAGGAGCTGGAGGACGAGATGATTATCACCGTTATCGCCACCCGCTTTGGTGACGAAGGCCCCAATCATCAGATCAAGTCCACCACCGCTAACCTGGAGGTTGCACCGCCGGTAACCGAGCCTGTGGCGCCTACCACTGCTGCCCCCTCTGCGTTTACCAACAGCGACGATGACGCCTTTGACCAGATTGTGGATTTCTTTAAGAAATAAACAAGTTTAATAAAAAAAGCGCTCCTGTTTTTCAGGAGCGCTTTGTATTTATACAGATCGTTCAAAAGTGGGCAGGATGTATATTTATCATCTCTGTGGTATAGAAATGTGGAAAATAATGAGAAAGCAAGTGAAAGCCTTTACATTTTGCACATTTTCCACCGAGTTTTTCGCAAATTCCGTCCACAAACCAACTGAGACTTCCACAGTTTGAACATAGATTTCCACATCAACTTTCACTTTGTGATTTTGTAAAGGCGTTGTGCCTTACAGAGAAAAGGACCGATATGCAGAATTTGCATACCGGTCCTTTTGATATTTATGCACCATTACCATTCACTTTTTGTATAAGAGCGAATGATGTTGGTAATGGGGTTGTCCCTTTTCCAGCCTTTGCCCTTACCGCCCTTGGCCTGGTCCTGGATCTTGCCTGCACGAATGGTGACAAAGTCCGCCTTGTCAATCAGTTTTTCCATTGGCGGAATATCGTCAAAGTCGTAGTCGCCGGTAATAGTGTCCAGCAGGGGGTAGCCAGGGTGGTGTTGGCGTATTTCTTTACCGCTGTCATGGCCATAATGATCAGTCGATTGTCCTCCGGCAGGGTCAGGGTCTTGGCACCGCGAATGTCCAGTTCATACAGGTAGAACCAGGCTTTCTTGGCGGCAATGTTGCCTTCCGGGTGATGGCAGTGTGTGAATTCAAGGGCAATGTCCGCATCCTTAATGCGGGCGGTCTGCTTCAATCCAGCCATATCCCACAGAAATGGCAGCTCTGCCATACTGTGTATGGTTAGGGTCTTGGTGCGCCGATCGGTGGCGAATTCCGCCTGCCGGTCACCGGCGGTGCTGGCTGCCAGAAAGTACAGTTTGGTGCAGCCCTTGGGCAGTTCCAAAGTCTCGCCGCGAGCCACAAGCAGGTCGTTGCCGTCGCTGACCTGCGGTAGCTTAAATGTGATGCCCTTATAAGTGGGTACCTGCGGTAGCAACTCTGCCGGCAACGAGAACCCGGCGCCTTGCAGAATGCAGTTACGCATATCCTCGTCGGTGGTTAAGCCCTTGGTGTTCACCGGAAGCTCCATCTTTTTAAATTTCTCTCGGGGCAGCTTTTCTGTCTCAAAGGTGAGTAAAAAGGTTTTCACTTCAAAGGGCTTCAAATCAAAGGTCAGTTGACCGTTCTTGATCTCTATCGCTTGAATCGGTCGCTCGTCTGCGGTGCACAGGGTGGCACCGGCGATGGCCCGATAGACGGAGAAGGTTACAGCCTTTTGCGCTTGGCCTGCAGCTTCGCCAACGCGGACGATATACCCGCTGCCATCCTCGCTTTTCTTAAAGGCGCGGAGCAAGGCGTTCTCCGTATTTAATGCAGCCGCGGAAAATGCGCTACCCAGCTTGCCGTCCTTGCGGGCGGAGGTTTGGAATGCCACCAGCGGTTTGCTAAAGGCTTCTGCCGCTGTTTGCGTGCCGGTCTGCCAGCCGCCCTTGTGGCTGTAAATGCCAAAGCCGAAGCGGTTGTGCCCAAGGTCCATCAAATCCTGGCGCGCCTCTTTGATAAAAGCGCCAGCGGGCGTGTGCAGGCAGGTGAGCCGCAGGGTGTGATCATCCGGCTTATCCCAGCCGTACTTACTGTCTGAAAAGACGGACACGCCAAAGTCGCCGTCGCTACCTGTCAGATCTGCCCACTTTTGGGCCGGCACTTCATACAGCTTTTCGTTATTATTTCCTCTGTGGATTACACCCAGTCCCAGGTCGTAGTCCGCGCCGTTTGCTGCGGCAACAAAGGGAAATTCAGCCTTGAGCATAGACCGGCGGCTGCGCCAATCCACAGCGTTCTCTACCCGAATACAGCTGCTGCCGGCATCCAGGCTGATCACCTGTTCCACTTTAGACACGCCCAGTTGACGGCTGACTTTAATAGCTGCCTTGGCGGGACCGCTCTCCAGCAACTCAAACTTCGGTGTGTTGGCATAGAGATAAGGCGCTTTGTCAATATCGGCCTTGCGCATTTCCCACGCCGGGTAGTTTAGTTCGCCGGTATCGTGGAGCACAGCCAACTTAATGGGTCTTTCCAAAATCTGGCGCCCCAGCTCTTTATCATACAAAAAGGCGATATCGCCGTTTTTGTTCAGCAGCAGACGGTACTTGCGGTTCTCCAGCATGTGCTCGCCGCAACGCAGGTCGGTCTTTACCGGGCAGGGGGCATTTGCCGCCGTTACATCCAATACTAGGTAGCCCATAGGAGGCACGGTGGCCAGCACCGCCATGTGAAAGGCCTTGCCTTCTTTGCGGATTACCTGGCTGGGCAGCTCATTACCGTCTCGATCCAGCACCCGCAGGTACTTGCCGTTGTGATTCAGTCGTACATGGGCTTCTACCGATTCTGTTCTGGCAAAGGGCAGGGGATTGTGTATGATCAGGGCGCAGTCCGTTACCCATTGGGTATCCAGTTGGTTGGCAATGGCACCCACTGCACCGGTGTATTCCCCTTGCAGCTGCACCAGCGAGGTGTGGTAGTCGTTCCACCCGGTGTTGTAAATGTCCATATTGGAGGTGCCGGGCAGATCGTCGTGGAACTGATGCTGGATCAGTCGCTCCCAGGCCTTGGTCACCGTTTCCTGCGGGTAGGTATAGACCCCCAGCAGCTCCGCAGTGGAGAGGGTGCTCTCTGCCACATCGGCCAGCACCTCACATTGGCGGTTTAGTCGCTTGCCCATCGCCCGGGCAGTGTAACCGCCGGCACCGTGGCTGGTCATCAGCAGCTCGTTGTTCCACACGGGCAGACGGTCCTTGTCGCTGTCCGGCAGGGCATCAATGTCCTTGAAAATTTGGTCGGACTTAGCACTGATCACATCAAAATCTTTTTGCCCATTTTCTGCCGCGCTGGCGCACACGCTTTGCACGCTCTCCTCTGTGGGAGCGCCGCCAACGTCGCCGGTGCCGTACAGGTGCTGGGCATAGGGGAGACCGCCTTCAAAGGCGTTCTTTGCCACATCGTCAATGACGGAAACTTCGCCGCGCAGGTCGCCGCTGAATTTGGAACGGTAAGACCGGGCGTTGGGGCACGCCAGCACACGGCTGCCGTCCACGCCTTGCCAATAACCCAGGGTAAAGGGCACGCCGTAGGCACTGCCCCAACTGAGCTTTTGGGTCGTAAAGCCCAGCAGCCCGGCGTACTTCATCACAGACGGCAGCGCCTGGCCGAAGCCAAAGCAGTCAGGCAGAAAAATGTCCTTAGACTGCACGCCGAACTTTTCCTGAAAATACCGATTGCCAAGGAGAATATTGCGAAAAAGTGCCTCCGGAGAGGGAATATTCACATCGCCGTTCTCATAGCAGGCGCCGGCGGGATACCAGTTGCCGCGCTTTACTAAATTTTGAATTTCCGCAAAGGCCAAAGGATAATACTCCTCAATCAGCTGATAGCGAAAGGCACCTTCAAAATTGAAGCAGTAGTCGGGATAACGCTCGATCAGATCAAAGTTCTTACGCAAGGTATCCGGCAGGTATTCCTCAATGGTTTTGCGCAGATCCCAGCGCCACACCGTGTCCAGATGGGCGGTGGATACTGCATAAGCTTTCTTCTTTTGCATACTTATTTCTCAATAATCTCATAGGTAAATTCGTACTGCTCTTGCAGAGCCTTTACCTTGTCCTCATTGTCCTCAATAAAGGTGGGGGTGTACACGCTCTTGCCATCCTTGGAGTAGTCGGCTACAATTTGATTCAATGCCTGCCAGGCCTCGTCCTCTTTCTCATAACCGTCGGCAAATTTGATCAAAAACTCTCTGTGTTTGGGAAGTCTGACTTTCATACTGTTCTCCTGTTCCGGGCATAGCCCATAAAATATACTTCATTATAATATTAAAAACATATTATTGCAAGAGCAGATCGGCTTTTTTCTGCCAGCAGGGCGGCAGCGTGGGCAATGGCAGCCCGGGGCGGGGTGTCCTTATCTGTTAAGGTAATCACCTTGTCACCCACCAGGGTGCCGTCCCCATCGCCGCTGATCACCACACAGCGCTTGCCCAGCTTTTTGGCGCGTTGCGCCACCCGATAAGGCAGTTTGCCCATCAAGGTTTGCCGATCCGTGCGCCCCTCGCCGGTAATCACCAGGTCGGCCCTGGCAATGGCGTTGTCCAGATCGGCCAGCGCCGCCAGCAGATCAAAACCACTTTGGGTGGTGCCGCCCAGTACGCCGTACAGGCCGCCGCACAGTCCGCCGGCTGCACCGGCACCGGGCAAAGCACGGACAGCATTCGGCAACAGCGCCGCCAGGTGCGCCATACCGTTGTTCAGCAGTTGCACTTGCGCCGGAGTGGCGCCTTTTTGGGGACCGAATACCGCAGCGGCACCGTTTTCGCCTGTATAAGGATTGGTCACATCGCAGGCGTATGTAAAGTGCATACCCTTTACGCATTGTTGAAAATCCGACGGGATCTGCAACCGCTCGATCCGCTGAAGATCGCCGCCGGTGGGGTGGGGGATAGAAGTCCCGTTTTGGTCATAAAATGCCACGCCAAGCGCTGCCAACGCACCGGCGCCGCCGTAGCACATACCGCTGCCGCCAAGGCCGATGATAAAATGGTGAAAACCAAGGCCTATGGCGCTTTTTAGCTGCATACCGACGCCGTAGGAGGAGGCGGCCATAATGTCCTTTTTCGTCTGTAAAGCGCAGGTTGCGGCACACTCGATCAGCGCTGTATCGCCCCAGGTGTACAGGGGTGCTTGTATTGTATTGCCATATAGGTCAACGGCATTTGTGTAAAGGATATTGCCCTTTACAGGCGTCAACGCAGCAGGTGCCAAATCCCTCGCCTCCGTCGGACAGGGGCAGGGTGGCTACCGTCACCCCCGGTTGGGTCAGCAACGCTTGCGCCAATATATCGCACACCTGGCGGGCGGTTAAGGAGCCTTTGTAGCTATCCGGTGCAATGAGTATGTGCATCTTCAATCAACCTCCTGAGTGCCGCTTGAAAGTCTTTGTCCTGTTCTGCCGTGCGCTTGGACGGCCCTTTCAGCCGGTAGCCGCCTCGCCGGGCTTTCTTGGCTGCGTGGCGGGTGAGCAGCAGCGTGTCAATATTGGCATCGGTGAGCCGCTTGCCGTTTTGGGTAATGGGATAGCCCTGCTTGGCCAGCACCATGGCCGCCAGCCCGTAATCCTGGGTCACCACGATGTCTCCCGGATTTACCTGGCGGATTAGGGCAAAGTCTGCGCTGTCGCTGCCTTTATCCACCGTGACTACCCGGGCGTTTTTCTCTTTAAACTCATGGCTGGTGTCGCAAAAAAGTATGGCTTCCAGCCCATATTCGGCTGCTGCTTGCAGAGTCAGATCCACCACCGGGCAGCCGTCAGCGTCAATTAAAATCTTCATAGCCATATTGTACCACATTTGAATTTTGGTTGCAATTCTGTTATACTGGCGTAAGAAAGGCGGGGACGATATGCGAATTTTAATTGTGCGCCATGGCGATCCGGACTATGAGAAGGATTCTTTGACCCCCAAGGGGTTCCGGGAGGCAGAGCTGTTGGCGGAGCGACTGTGTAAATTGGATGTAAAGGCATTTTACTGTTCACCTTTGGGTCGAGCGCAGGACACGGCACGACCCACTTTGCAGCGGTTGGGGCGCAGCGCAGAGACTCTGGATTGGCTGCAAGAATTCCGCGGCAAGGTGCGCCGGGGCTGAAAGTGGAGGGCTGTTGGGATCGGCTGCCTTCTTACTGGTGCAGGGAGGACAATTACTATTCGGCCGATGCGTGGTTGAACACGCGGCTGATGCAAAGCAAAAATGTGGAGAAAGAGTATCGCTATGTATGCCGCCATTTGGACACCCTGCTGGCGCGGCACGGCTATCGGCACAACGGTCGAGTGTTTGATGTGGTAGACGGCAATCATGATACCATTGTTCTGTTTTGTCACTTTGGCGTAGAGGCGGTGCTGCTCAGCCACCTGCTCTCTGTATCGCCGATGCCCCTTTGGCACAATTTTGTGGCGCTGCCCACCTCCGTTACCACAGTGGTGACCGAGGAGCGGGAGCAAGGAATTGCTACTTTCCGTGTGCAGCAGTTTGGCGATTTGTCCCACCTGTATGCGGCGGGGGAGCCGCCGGCGTTTGCCGCGCGATTTTGCGAATGCTTTGAAGATGATACCCGCCATTAAAAGAATATAAAAAATGCACCTTGCCGGGGTCCATCCCGGTAGGGTGCATTATTTTTGTTCTCGATGCGCGCGCAGTAGGCGGATGGGCGCCGCCACCAGCACAGCGCCAAGCCCCATACCCGTGGCGATCTGTAAGGTTTGTGCAGCATAAGCAACGGCTTGATTCGGTTGGCCCCACAACAGGTATTGCATGGCGTAGTAGATGGCGCTGCCGGGCAGCAGGGGCACGGTAGAGGGGTAGAGCAGTACGGTGGACGGGGTCTTCAGCACCCGCGCCAGCAGTTCTGCGTACAGAGCAACGGCCAGCATGCCCCATAGGGTGGCGCCAAAAGCCCCCATGCCATTTTCTTCGGCAAACCGATATACAGTGCCGGACAGCAGACCGCCAAAAGTTGTAAAGAACAGCAGTCGCCGCGGCACCTGCATTAAAACAGAAAAAGCGAAAGTGCCAAGGGCACCGGAGAGGATCTCTCTCACCGTCCCACGCTCCCCGGCAGCCAAAGGGCAAAGGCACAGCCCAGAGCGATAGCCAGGGCACACAGCACTGCCTCTGCCAGTTGCAGCAGTCCGGCCAGCAGATCACCGTCAATCATATCTCGTAGCGCGTTGCCCACCGTCAGCCCGGGCACCAGCAACATAATGGTGCCAATGAGTATGTTGGCGCCCCGCAGGGGCAGTCCCAGTGCCTGCGGCGTAAACGCCAGTAGCCCGGCTACCGTGGCGTCCAGCAGCACGGCTGTAAAGCCGGACTGCAGTGCCGGTCGATAGCCGGACACTAAAATGCCAAATCCGCCGCACAGCACCGCTTCTGCCCAAGTACCGCCAAAGTAAATGCAAAAGGCGGCAGTGGCCAAAAAGGTGCATAGCAGTCGGGTGCGCCTGCTGTATATCCGGCGTTTGGTGACTGTCCAGTCTACCATCTCGCCCCTGCACAGGCGGCGGGACAGGGTATTGAGTCGATCCAACTCTGCCAGGTCAATTTCCTCCGGTCCCAAGCGCTTGGTGCCGGTGTGGGTGGTGTTGTCCGCCGTGGCGGTGAGTATGCCCGGCACAGCCCACACCTGGGCATCTGTGGCACCGGCGGCATAATTGATCCGGGTGACTGTATCTTCTGTGCGGCGCACTTCGCCACCGCTTTCCATCATAGCCGCACCGATCTCCAGGGATAGACGCAGCGCTTGCATTTTTTGCGATTCCATATTCTTAGTGTGCGCAAAGCGGGAAAAAATATAAAAACCCTCTTGGTGCATTTACATCAAGAGGGTTTTTTCTATTGTCTGTCTTTACGGACTTGTGCGTCTTTGCTTGCGCTTTTTATTTTTTGGACCAGGTGGAGGGGGAGAGTGCAAACCAAAGCGGGAAGATTTCCAACCGCCCCAGCAGCATTGCCATGGACAGAACAAATTTGGACAAGTTCGAGTATCCGGTATAGCTTTGCACCGGACCCACCAGCCCCAGGCCGGGACCGATGTTGTTAAAGCAGGACACCGTGGCGGACAGGTTGCTCTCTATATTAAAGTTCGGCTCCAACGAAAGGATTAGAAAGATCCCGGCGATGAAGGCAAAATAAATGGGAAAGTAGGCACTGACGCCGTTTAAGGTAGCGTTGTCTACCCGTTTGCCTTCTAATTTGACCACGCCTACGGAGCGGGGGGTGCAGCATGTGACGCAGTTCCCGGCGTATGAGTTTAAACAGCAGCATGACGCGGGAGACCTTCAGTCCGCCGGCAGTAGAACCGGCACAGCCGCCCACAAACATCAGCAGGAATAAAATGGAACGGGACAGATCCGGCCACTGGTCGAAGTCTGCCGTAGAGAAGCCGGTGGTGGTCAGGATAGACGCCGCTTGAAAGGTGGATAGCTGCAATGCCTTGCCCACGCTGTGGTACAGATTGTAAATATTGGCGGTGATCAGCGCTGTAGCCACACCGAAGATGCCCAGGTAGCACCACAATTCCTGACTTTTGAATAGGGAGCGGAAGTTGCGCAACAGCGCCAGAAAATACAGGTTAAAGTTGACGCCGAACACCAGCATAAATATGGTAATGACCACCTGACAATAGGTGGAGTAGCTGCCGATACTGTCTGCCTTAATGCCAAAGCCGCTGGTGCCTGCGGTGCCAAAGGAATGCACCAGTGCGTCAAACAGGGGCATTTTGCCGCATACCAGTAAGATGACTTCCGCTGCGGTGAGAAAAACATAAATCAAATAGAGAATCCGCGCGGTCTGCTTGGCGCGGGGTACCAGCTTGCCCACAATGGGACCGGGCATTTCCGCTCGCAGGATGTGAATGGAGCGGTCCGTAACCGAGGGATGATGGCCATAATAAAGACCAGCACACCCATACCACCTACCCAGTGGGTAAAGCTGCGCCACATCAGCACTCCGTGGGGCATGGATTCCACATCGGCCATTACCGAGGCGCCGGTGGTGGTGAAGCCGCTGACTGTCTCAAAAAAGCGTCAAAGAAGTTGGGCAGCGCGCCGCTGAGCACAAAGGGAATACAACCGATCAGGGACAGGGCGATCCAGGCAAAGGCCACGATTACAAAGCCCTCTTTGGCGTAGATCACCCGGTCTTTCGGCTTAAAGATCAGCGACAGGGCGATACCCAGTACCAGGGCTATGCCGATGGTGATGAGAAAGGGCAGCGGCGTTTCTTTATAGAGGAGCGCCACCACCAGCGGCAACAGCAGCATGGCTGCCTCCGCCTGAACGATCTTACCGATCATGTAAAATACCATTTTACGGTTCATGGTTTCTGTTCCTCTAATCCTTATTTAATAATATCCGTCAGGTCGTGCAAGCGGCGATTGGCAGCCAGCACCACGACTTTGTCTCCGGGCATAATCTTGTCCTCGCCGGTGGGAATAATGGTTTTTCTGCCTCGAATGATCCCGGCAATCAGGGTGTTTGGCTTTAATGCCAGGTCTTTCAGCGCCGTTTGGGTTATGGCAGAGCTGCCGCAGACTTTGAACTCCAGCGCCTCCGCCTTGCCGTCCATAATTTTATACATCGTTTCCATGTTACTGTCCTGGGAATTGCGCAGGGCACGGGCATAGCGAACCACCACATCGGAGGTGATGTCTTTCGGCGACACCAGGCAGTCCAGCCCCAGCTTTTCCGCCATATCGCCCAGTTCGTTGCGGTTGACCTTGGAGATCACCTTGGGTACATTCTGGGACGCAGCAAACAAAGACATTAAGATGTTTTCTTCATCAATGCCGGTGAGCGCTACAAAGGCGTCCATAGAACGCAGCCCCTCCTCCAACAGCAGCTCCTGCTGGGAGCCGTCGCCGTTAATGATCACAGCGTTTGGCAGGGCCTCACACAGATTCCGGCAGCGTGCCCGATTTTGGTCGATGATCTTAACATTGTTGCCGGTGTTGGAAAGCATTTTGGCCAAGTAAAAGGCGGTGCGGCTGCCGCCCAGGATCATTACATCTCTGGCCTGCTTGCGCAGCACGCCCAGGCGTTTGAGCAGCTTTTGAATTTCAGCCGGAGAGGCGGTCAAGCTGATTTTGTCGCCCCCGTGGAGAATAAAGTTGCCGTCAGGGATAAACGCCTGTTCTCCCCGGCGCACGGCGCAGATCAGCACCCGGGTATGGTACTTCTTTTGCAGGTCGATCAGGCGAATGCCGTCCAGTATAGAGTCCTCTCGCAGGCGCAACTCTGCCATTTCAAAATTTCGCCCGGAGAAGTATTCAATCTTCACCGCAGAGGGCACTTTGAGAATATTAAACAGCTCCTGTGCGGTAAGCAGCTCCGGGTTGATGGACATAGAAAGGTTCAGCTGCTGGCGCATAAAGCCAAGGGAACGGTCGTTGTACTCCGGGTTACGCACTCTGGCGATGGTGTGCTTGGCGCCCATTTTGCGGGCAAAAAAGCAGCACAGCATATTCATCTCGTCCGAGCCGGTGGCAGCCACCACCAGTTCCGCCTTGTCTACCGCTGCTTCCTCCAGGATCTCACAGTCGGCGCCGTTGCCGCAGACGCCCATCACATCATACATATTGGTGATCTGTTCCAGAACGTGGGCGTCCTTTTCCAGCGCCACCACATCGTGCCCCTCGGCGGACAGGCTCTCCACCAGGGTGGAGCCGATCTTACCACAGCCAACAACAATAATATTCATTCTTTTTCCTCATTTAATTTAGATTTAGTAGAATTACAAACCTATACTGCCCCAAATCATACCACTTTCATACGGGATTTGCAATATACCTTTGTTAAAAAATAAAATGAAAAACCGTCTGCTAGAGGCAGACGGCTCTTGCTTATTGGTTTAAGGTGTTGCGGATCTCTTTGCGGGCGGCCCGTTCCAGGGTGCGGGCGTCTGTAATGACGGTTTTGTCGTAGCAGTAGCTGATGGATTGGGTCAGCCCCAGCAGCAGGAACAAAAAAGATCATCTGCTTGGGGGAGTTGAAGATAAAATCTGACAGCCCAAAACCCAGGTACAGCACCAGGGAGGTGAACACGCAAAACACAAGGGTCAGCTTTCTGGAATTGTTGGTGTTGATTTCCAGCAGTTTGCCGGCGCTCCAGATCAGGAGAATGCCCAGCAGAATAATACCGACCACCCCAAGCTCTACCCAAAATTCAATCACAAAATTGTGGGCGTGGGGTTTGTCCAGATTATACATATACTTGAGAATGTTGCCGGTTTCCTCGCAGCCGAAGCCGGTGCCGATGAAAAATGCCCGGGTGTGGGAGAGCACATAATCAATCAGGCTTTCCCAAATATTAAAGTGCGCCACAGAGGACTTTTTGGCCTCGCCGTTGCCCCCGGAGGAGAAGATAATGCCGTACCGGGTGAGAATGGAGGGCACGATCACTGCAATGGTGGGCAGGAAGATGGTGAGCATCTGCTTCCAGTACCGGCGACACAGTACAATGAACATAAAGACCCAGCCGGCCAAAGCAATCACGCAGCCGGCGCGGGTTAGGGTGGAACTGAGCCCGGCACTGATGAGCACATTGGCAAGAAAGCACAGCACTTTCTGCTTTTTTGTCTTGGCGTTTAAGAACAGGTAAATGGAAATGGGATAGGCGATCACCATATGGGTGGCCAGCAGATTGGGATTGGAAAAAGTGCCGCTGGCTCGGGAGTCAAAGGTTTTGGTGCTGATGGCAAAGGGCAGGTGGGTGTAAACGAATTTGTCCAGTCCCTTGTACAGCGGGGTTACCAGCACGGCGCCGTCCGGAATACAGTCGTAGCGGTTCAGGGTGTAGCCGCAGATCTGCAAGGTGCCGATCACGCCGTTGACGCAGGCGCTGGCGGTGCAGGTTTGCAGCAGCGCATCAATCTTGTCCCGGCTGCGGGCCAAGTTGTAGATCATCACCTGGAGCAGAAACATACCCCACCACAGCGCAGCGGTGGAAAAAGTGGAAAATGACGTGGGGGACCACAGGGTGCTGAGAAGGGCATAGCCCATAAACAGCATCATCATCTTGCCGATGGTGCCCACCTTGGCCTTTCGCCCCTCCCGGCTCCATTGCACCTTAAAGACGATAAAGCCCGCAAACAGAATAAAGGGACTTACATACTCCGGCAGCAGGGGAAAGAGAAACAGGATGGCAAGGGAGCCAACACCAGCCCGGGTTGGTACGATATTCGATTTTCAGCGCGGCAAGTTTTTTTCTTTCATATACACTCTCCGTGCAGGGGGGCTGCACTTTTCTTGGCGTTTTCTGCCCCTATATTACTACAAGACAGCGAATTTTGCAAGGGCGGGGGATTTACAGATTGTTTACACCTTCATCGGCAAAGAAAGGTTGCAACCGCAGTCTAAGTATAGTATAATTGATAAGACATTGAAACAAAGGAGCATTGTTCTATGGACGACGAGAAAAAATGGTCCGGTGATGAGCCGCAGAAGGATACGGCACCGCCGGAAGCAACCAAGCCCTCTGTGCGTTATGAGGAAAACGATAATTGGGAATTTGAGGCGCAGGCGCCTACTTTGGATGACAATTTCCTGGCCGATGATCAGTTTGAGATTCAGATGCCGGCGGAGAAGCCTCGTCCGGCAGAGTCTGTACCTGCTGCGCCTGCGGCAAACAGCGGCGAAAAGCAGGTCACCGTGCGTACGGCACCCTTGAAGATCGCTCTGTTTTGTCTGCTGTTTGCAGCCGTGGTGGCTGTATTGGCAGTGTTAGGTGTACGCTACTACACCGTGCCTAACGGCAAAGAGGGCGAAATGCTCAATCCCGGCGGCACGGCCCTGACGGTGGGTGAGACCAAAGTGTCCCTGGGCGCATACAACTACTATTATTCCCGTATCGTTCAGAACTACCTGAACTACGCCAATTACGGCTACTATGACTTGGACTCAACCAAGGATTACAGCAAGCAGTATGTGACCAATTCTGATGGGGAGAAGATTACATGGCTGCAAATGTTCAAGGACAAGACCGTGGACCAGATTCAGTATGTGACCTCGTATTATGAGGCTGGGCAGGCAGCGGGTATTACCCTGACAGCGGATCAGAAGAAGAGCATCAAGGAGCAGATGGACAGCTTAAAGTCCAGCGCCTCCGAGGCGAATCAGTCCCTGGACGATTATATTGAGAAAGAATTCGGCGATTACTGCACCGCTGCCACGCTGGAGACCGTGCAGGAGCAGGCATATATTGCTGAGAACTATTATCGCCACACGCTGACCCGTTCCAACATCAGCGATGCGGAATACAATGCGTTCTATAAGGAGCACAGTAAGGATTATTACAACTGTGCCTTTGCCTTTATTGAGATGACTTATGACACCACCAGCGCAGAGACCAAGGCAGCGTCGGTGAAAAAGGCAAAGGAGTACTTGACCAAGATCCATTCCGTAAAGGATATGAAAAAGATGATCCCCACTGTGTGCGCGGATCTGATCAAGCGGTATGTAGCCGGCGGCTACTTTGAGAATGAGGCCAAGGCTGTGGATGGGCTCAGCGAGTATGTGGAGAACACCATGACCGCCAAGGACACCTCCTATGGCAAGGAGACCACGCAGTGGCTGTTTAACGACAGCACCAAGGTGGGCGACACCACTTATTACTGCGACGAGGAAAACGGATTTATCTATCTGTTTATCAAGACCGGCACACCTAAGTTGGACGAGACCGCCGTGTACTCCGTGCGGCACCTGCTGGTGACCCCCGGGAAGACAGCAAGAACAGCAGCAGCACCTCCTCCACCGAGAAGAAGTACACCAAAAAAGAGTGGGCGGCTGCCAAGGAAAAGGCTGAAAAGCTGCTGGCACAGTACAACAAGACGGACAAGACCGAGTACGATTTTGCCATGCTGGCGGAGGAAAACAGCGCCGATACCAATTCCACCTCCGCAGGTGGTCAGGGCGTTTTCGGTGGTATGATTGAGGGCACCAAAAAGGGTGCCATGGTGCCCGAATTTGAGAAATGGGCTATGGACGACAGCCGCAAGTACGGCGATGTGGCCATTGTAAAGTCCAAGTACGGCTACCACATTATGTATTTCATTGACAAATGCCCCCAGTACCAGTACAACTGTAAAAAGGACATTCTCTCCGACCGGGAGACCCAGATGGTCGACGGCTGTGCCGTAAAGGAGCACAAGACGGTGATGAAGAAGGCCACCCAGGCTAAGCCGGAGGAGAGCACCACCGCCGGCAGCTCTGCTACCGCTGGCACTACCGGCAGCTCTGCTACCGCTGGCACTACCGGCGAATAATTTCAAAACCCAAAGGGAACAGGCGCTCTCTCCGGAGAACGCCTGCTTTTTTGTATATTTTATTGAAAAAAAACAAAAAACCCTTGTAATATTTTTAGCAAGTAGTGTAAAATATCTTTGCATTGTTTTTAGTAAATTCTAACGAATTAAGGATGATTGACAAATGGCAAAAGACAAAAAAGAACTGGACGACGATCTTTTGACCGGCGGCAAGACCCTTTCTTCCGACGCCGACAACAAAAAGGCAGAGAAGAAAAAGCAGGCCGCTGCGAAAAAGGCAGAAAAGAACGCAGCTAAGTTGGCTGCCAAGAAGGAAAAAGCTCTTAAAGGAAATCGAGGCTGCCAAGGCCGCCGTTGCCGCAGAGAGCGACACCGAGAAGAAAGAAAAAAAAGAGCAGCAAAAGCTCAAGGCACTGCAAAGCCAGCTGGCTGCACTGGGCAGCAAAAAGGCTGCCTTGCAGATGGCTAAGCGCACCAAGAAGATCGCGACCTCTGTGATTGCGGTGGTGGTTGTGGTGGCGCTGCTGGTGACCTATGTGGCCACCGGTGCCGTGCGAAAGGGCTTTATCAGCTACCTGGGCTGGCCGGCCCAGACGGTGACGGCGCTGACCGTTACCGACGGCAAGGACCAAAAGGCCAATATTAAAGTAAGTACATACAACTACTACTTTGCTACGACTTACAACAATATGCAGAGCCAGCAGAGCCAGTACCAGAAGTACGGCCTGGATTTGAGCAAGTACCACCTGGATGTGGACTTTGACAAGCCCCTATCTAAGCAAACCACCAAGAATGACGACAATAAGGAAGTCACTTGGCTGGAGTACCTGCACGACGAAGTGCTGGAGACCATCAAGTCCAATTATATGTACTACCTGGAGGCTGTAAAGGCCAACGACGGCAAAGAACCGAAGATCACCGATGAGCAGCAGAGCGACATCGATGATACTATGAAGCAGTACAAGGAGCAGGCGCATAAGTACGGTTATACCTTAAGCGCATATCTTGTAAAGGCCATGGGCCGCGGCGTAACGGAAAAGACTTTCCGCCAGGAGGCCAAGATCGCCTACATTGCCCAGAATTATAAAAATGACCTGTCTGAGAAAAAAAGGCCAGCAAGACCTACTCCGAGGACGATTATAATAAGTATCTCAAAGAAAATCGGGACGACTTGGTGAGCGTAAGCATTCGTGCTTTTGAGTGCGACACCGAGGATGATGCCAAGGCCTTTGCCAAGGCGTTGAAGAGCGACGGCTCCAACTTCACTGCTTTGTGCAGCGCTTATGCCTCCTCCGATTTCTACAAGAAAGCCTATAAGGCTGCCGGTTACTCCACCCAGCTGGATGTGACCAAGACCACCTTGAAGAACCAGCAGATGGCCATTGCCACTGCGGACAGCAAGGACAGCACCAAGTATCCCGGCTTGGACTGGCTGTACAGCAAGGACCGCAAGGCCGGTGATGTAAAGCAGTACAGCACCTCTGTGGTGTATGTTCTGCGCCCGGTGGCCCTGTCTGAGACCAAGACCGTTAATGTACGCCATATTCTCATTAAGCCGGAGACGAATAGTAAAAACACTTCCGCCGCTCAGGCGACCACCAAGCAGTGGAATGACGCCAAGAAAAAGGCCGAGAAGATTTTGGCCCAGTATAACAGCGGCAAGAAGACCGAGGACGCCTTTGCCCAGCTGGCGAAGGACAATTCTGCGGACAACAACGCCAAAGACGGCGGCCTGTACGAGAATGTATATCCCGGTCAGATGGTGAACTCCTTTGGCAACTGGTGCTTTGACAGCAGCCGTAAGAGCGGCGATGTGGCCATGGTACAGACGGACTACGGCTATCATATTATGTACTTTGTGAAGCAGACAAATATGCCCGCATGGAAGTACACTGCCCAGCAGGCCATGGCTTCTTCTGACGGTGACGCAGATACCAAGGCGCTGGAGAAATCCTACTCCATTAAGGAGCATTGGTTCGGTTCTCGCTACTTTGAGATCGACACCGATATTGATATGTAACAGATCATTGCAGGAGGCGGTTTTTCGCCTCCTGTTTGTCCCTAAAGAGAGGGGGGAGTGTCCGGTGCAAACGGATTTAGAGCGCCTGCAAGCGGAGATCTCTCGCTTGATGGCTGCGCTGGAAGATGTGAATTTTGAATGCCAGCGACTGGAGATCGTCAATAAAAATCTGGACTTTCAACTAAAAAGAAGCCAATCGGGAGCTGCGGCAGAATATAGCTGTGCTGGAAGCACTGGAAAGCGAAAATCGCGCGCTGCGCGCCCGGTTGCAGGAGCAAGAGTAATGGAATATAAATTGAATTGCGCCCAGCTGCGCCAAATGGCCCCGCGGCTCCACGCCGGGGATCGGGTGTTGCTGTCCGGGCGTGTTTATACCTCCAGAGATGCGGCGCACAAGCGCATTGTGGCTGCCATGGACGCCGGGGAGCCGCTGCCCTATGATCTGCAAGACGCAGTGATCTACTACGCCGGGCCTACGCCTGCGCCGGAGGGCTTGGCCGTGGGTGCCTGCGGCCCCACCACCAGCAGCCGTATGGACCCGTATGCCCCCCGCCTGTTGGACGCCGGCGTGGTGGCTATGGTAGGCAAGGGCGAGCGCAACGCCGCCGTGTGTGACGCGATTGTGCGCAACAAGGCTGTGTATCTGTGTGCCATTGGCGGCGCCGGTGCGCTGGCTTCCAAGTGCATTACGACCTGCAAAGTGATCGCCTATGAGGATCTGGGTTGCGAGTCGGTAAAGGAACTGGAATTTACCGATTTCCCCTTAACGGTGGCGATTGCCTGTGACGGTAGCAATTTATTTGATCGTTGATCGGCTGCGTTGCTTTTTGCCGTTTTCTTCCGGCTGGACCGCCCGTCGAATGGCGGTGAGTACGCTCTTTTCAATGCGACTTACATAAGAACGACTGATATTTAACCGCTGCGCAACTTCTCGTTGGGTCAGCGGTTTTTGATTGTCCAGACCGTAGCGCAGCACCAAAATTTCCCGCTCCCGCCCCTCCGGCATGGCTTCAATGTAGCGGCGCACCTTTTCCCATCGAATTTTTTTGCTCCAACTCCTGCTCCATATCCCGTTCATCGCGGATCACATCTTGCAGAGTCAGGGGATTGCCGTCTTTATCTATCTCAATGGCGTCGCCCAGGTGCACCTCACCGCTGGTCTTGCGCTGGGCGCGGAAGTACATCAGGATCTCGTTCTCTATACATCGGCTGGCGTAAGTGGCCAAGCGGGTGCCCTTGGATGGGTCAAAACTGTCTATGGCCTTGATGAGCCCAATGGTGCCGATGCTTACCAAATCCTCCGTATCGTTGGTGCGGGAGTAGTATTTTTTCACAATATGGCTTACCAGCCGCAGATTGCGCTCAATGAGCGTGGCTCGCGCCGCCGGGTCACCGTCTTGCAGTCGCTCCAGTACCGCCCGCTCCTCCTTGGCGGATAAAGGCTTTGGAAAACTGCTGCTGCCGTCAATATGTAGAATAAACAGCAGCACATTGGCGCTTAAAAAAGAGAGTAGCGCAGAGAACATAAGTATCACCCCTTCCAGTCTATGCGCTTATTGTGCCAGGGGTGACAATTTTTAGACAAAAGTAAAGAAGTGCCCGACGCTTAATCGGGCACTTCTTGATTTTTTTTATAACCGTACATAAGGACGCAGGGCGCGAGCCATAGCAGCGGCAGATTTGTACCGTTTGGAGATTTGCGTATCCGTGGCCTTTTGCACAATGTGGCGAATGGGTCCGCGGGGAATATCCACTGCCGGGTGCACGCCGGTGATCATGGTGTTCAGCAGTACCCCCAAGGCGTACAGGTCCGTGGCACGGTTGCTTTGTGCCACGCCGTACTGCTCCGGCGCCGCATAGCCTACGGTGCCAAGACTGCGGGTGTCCTGCTGGTCACTGCTGATTTCCCGGGCAATGCTCAGATCCAGCAAAACCGCTCGGTTCTCCGGCGTGATCATCACATTGGCGGGCTTAATATCCCGATGGACAATGCCCAGGCTGTGCAGTTCTTCCAGCGCATGACACAGGTCAATGGTATAGGCTGCTGCCTGCGCCGAAGTCAGTTGGCCGCTGTCCAGAATTTTGTCCAGGGTGCGCCCTTCTATATATTCTTCCAACACCAGCAGGTGCGCCTCTTCAGAGCACACTTCCAGAACCATAGGCAAATTACACAGCTGCTTGCCTCGCAGAGCGCGGTACACTCCGTCGTTGCGGTTGCCGGAGCGGCGCAGCAGCATCTTTTGGCCGCTGTCTTTGTGGGCGTACAAAGACACAAAGCTGTCTTCCCGATCCTTAAATGTAATAACCTGCGTGTAGTGCTCTGCCAGGGACTTCTCCATATAGCGGCGCAGGTCGCTGATCTCCGTCTTCTCTGTTTTGCTCATCGGAGCGTATCCTCCCCATGGGCAGAAAGCAGCTGGTTGGTTTCATCCACGGTGTAGCGGTTCTCAATCCCGTAGATCAGCAGTGCATCCCGCTGTACCTTGGGATACAGGGCGGAGCGGCCGCTGATACGCAGTGCCTCCTGGCAGTCGTCGGTGGTCAGGTGCATACTGAGAATCAGACGGATCACCTTGTCTCGGGACGCGATCTTGCGCCCATTGACAATATCGTAAAAATAGCAGTAGTTAAAGTCTGCCTTGTTGATAATATTGCACTTGGACATTCCGCTGCGTTCAATGGCTGCCTCCCAAAAATCCTTGGCTGCCAAAACGATCATATCCTCCCGGTTCTCTTCCAGGTAGTCGTCAATGGAGCAGTTGTTGTCTGCCAGCTGATCCAGCAGATCGTTGGTGTTTTTTGGCCATACGGTTCTCCTTAATATACGATCACCTTGCCGGTGAATGTGGTGCGGATATAATCCACGTGGGGGCTGCCTTTTTTGTACTTTAATGGTCTCCAAATTTGGGAACACCGTGCCGCGGCAAATGTATTTCAGCGTGCTGTCATATACCGTTGCACTCTTGGGAATCACCAAGGTCTTTAAGTGTTTGTTCTTGACGGATCCCATATCGAAGACTGCATTTTCCGGTATGGTATAGGTGACGGCTGGTTTGTCGGCCGGATAACAAAACAGGCGGTTGGGGTTGTTGGTGTTCGGCCCATAGTAGAGCACACCGTCTTTGCTAAAATACTGCTTGTTATCCTCTGCCACATAGATGGCCTGCAAACTCTCCGGCAGTTTGTAACCGGGGGACAGCTCACATAGGAATTCAGCCGCAGCTGGTGAATATGGGCGTTGTTTTTTAAGGATTCTTCACAGTTGATGCCCGTACAGTATTCCGCCACATTCCAGCGGGTGGCTGTGTAGCCCTCGCAGTAGTATTGAGCAGCCCAGCTATTTGTGTTGTAGTAGTACAGCACGCCGTCCTGCATTTTATATTGCCAGTTGTCGATTTCAATTTTGCTCAAAGCGGTACAGCCCAAGGCAAAATTGGGAAGAATGCCCAGGTCTGCGTGATTGGGAAATACCACCTTTTTCAGCTTTTTGCAGTCTTTGAAAACTGCGTTTTGTACCCACAAGGTGTGGTAGACCTCAAAATCCTCAAAAACGGCCAGTTCTATATCCTTATTTGTAAAGGTGCCGGTACAGTAGTATTTCACCTGGTGTCCGTCAATGGCGGCAGGGAGTACCACAACTTTGGCGTTGCCGGTGTATTTGGTCACCTTGGCATAGTCGCCATCCATGGTGTATTCGTATTTGTTATATTCCGGCTTGGGCAGGGCTGTGTTTTCCGGCTGGGTGGTCGGTTTCGTGGTGGTCGTTGTGGTGGTGCTGCCGGGCTTGGTGGTGCCGTTTGTGGACGGGGCCGTGGTGCCGGTGGTGCTGTGCCCGCTGCCGTTGCTTGCACCGCCGTTCCCCGGATAGTTTGTGTTGCCGGTATTGCCCCGATTGCCGGTGGAGCGGTTGTCTCTTTCCGCCTGTTGGGCGGCCTGCTCCGCGGCCTCGTTGGCCATGGCCTGCTTTTCCTCCGCCGTGGGGGCAATGCCCACCGCCTCTTTCATTTTGCCGGTGGCGCTCTGTATCTTTTGCTCCGCTTTTTTCGCGGCTTTTTTCACTTTGCCCAGCAGTGTCTTTGGCTGCGCTTCCGCCTCCGTCTCCGCCGCCTGTACGGTGCCGGTGAGGGCACCCTGTGCGGTGACGGTATTTTGCTGCAGGAGCGGTGCCGCCAGCACGCTGGGAATCAGTACCACCAGCAGAATCATCGCTGCCAGCACAGAGGATATCTGCTTGTGGTTGATACGCTTTTGGCTATGTTCTGCGCAGGATTTCAAATAGGCGGTACTGGGCTGTGCCGGGGTACAGGGGTCATGCACTGCAAACAGTAGTGCGCCTCCTCCGGCATGGCCGCCCCGCAATGGGGACAGTTCTTCTCTATCATTTTAGCTATTATTCTTTCCCTTTCCGTACGGTTCGCCACCGTTCGCATATACTTTATATTGTAGTGTGAATTGGTGCTTTTGTCAATCCGATACAACAAAAAAGATTTGAGTTAGGATATACGCAAATTGCGTACACTTGTGGTAAAAAAGCAACGAAAAAACCGCACCCCTTTGTGAGGTGCGGTCTGTGTTTAGAACGGTTTATTTGCGCTTTTTGGCCAGCAGCAGGCAAGCGCCGGCAGCGGTAATAGCCATCACGCCGGCGGCAGCGGCATTGTTGCCGGTGGCCGGGGATTTTTTGGAAGTGCTCTTCTTGGTGGTTTCCTTGGTGCTCTTGTTTGCAGTGGTCTTCTCGGCGTTTTTTCTTGGTGGTCGGCTCTGTCGGATCATCAGGATCGATCACAATGCGGCCGATCAGGTGGTCGGTGTAGTAGCCCAGTGCAGTCAGAGCGTCCTTGGTGGCCAGCGCGTTTTCCTCGCCGTCGTAAGTAACACACCGGTCGTCTTGGACTCGAATTTGCAAAGCAGGTCGTAGGCTTTGTCCGCCTTTTCCTGATCGTCCAAGGCGCTGTAAGCCATCAGTGCCATAGCGGTGGAGTCTGCATTGGCAGAACCCCAGCTGGTGTAACCTGCGTCGGACACATTTTTCTCCAGCAGCTCCACAGCGTCGTCAATGTAGGTTTTGTAATCGTCAGCATAGGGGGCCAAAGCGGTCAGAAACGCGCCCAGGTCGTCGGCAGATGCGCCGTAACCGCCCCAAAAGTCCGGACCCTCGCCCATCTTGTACAGATCGGTCAGGTTCTTGATCACAGACTGCACAAAGCTCTGGGGCGCGTCCACAATGGCGCAGGCCTCTGTCACCAGGCGGTACAGGTAGTAGTTGGTGCCGTAAACAGCGGTGCTGCAGTTTTGCATCAGCTTGCTCAAGTCATAGCCGGCCACATCGGTGTAGTCCTCGCCCAAGGCGTCATACACGCAGATGACGGCAGCATACAGCTCCAGCTCCTCTGTGTTGTTGGTGCCGATTTGTGCATAGTTGTCATCATATACCGGCACCGGGTAATACAGCTTGCCGCCGTTCGCCTTCAGCTCTTTCTCCACAGCAGCCTTAAAGCCCTCCACCTGGGCATCGCTGGCATCGTAGTTGCGCACAGCAGCCAGCATGTCTACTGCGTCGGCCACGCCGAAGTCCTTATCCTTGTACAGGTAGTTGGTAGCGCCCTCGGTCTGGCTCGCCACCTTTTCCAGGCGTTGGCCAATCTTGTCGTTGTCGGTTGCAGCAAAAGCGCTGTAAGCCGGCAGCAGCATACACAGAGCCAGCAAAAAGCGCAGTGCAGGTGCTCATCAGTTTTTTCATTGTTTTGTCCTCCGTTTTGTTTTTTATTTGAACAGGTGAAACCTGCAAATATCGTTTTAGCGATCGGCTCCGGTGCATACATAATAGAATACCAGATTGTCGCCGCTGTCCATTTTATATTTGCCGCAGGAGGTCATAGGTGCGGTGCCGTTGACCTTGTACATCCAGCCGCTGGCGCTGCCGCAGTCCTTTTCATCCAGGTTGTTGATCCCCACCACATAGACACCGTAGGAAGTGCTCCTGGCAGTTAGGCGTATGCCGTGGGCGTTGCAAGCCAGCTTCAGCACATCGTAGGCAGTGCTGCCCCGATCCACCGTGTGGCTCTCTGCGTGGATAATGTAGCCGTCGTTCGGTACATAGCGCTCGTGGCCGCTTTTCAGCTGGCTCATGTGCTTGTGAATATTCTTGCATTCCACCGTAATGGTACAGGTCACGGTTTTGGACTGGGAAGTCGTGTGCCGCTTGGTGGTGTGCTTCTGCGTGGTTTGTTTGCGGGTGGTACCGCCGGTGGGGATCAGGCCGGCGGAGCCGCCGTGCCACTTGGCGCTGTTTGCGGCGCGGGTGGTGGTTGTGCTTTTGCCGCTGCTGCCCTTTGCTTTGGCAGCTGTGCTGCCGGTGGGGGTGCCGCTTTTTGTGCTGCCGGTTTTTGCGGCGGTTCCGGTTGCCGCTGCGCCCTTGGCTGTGGTGCCGGTGACCGTATTGGAACTGCCCTTGGCGGCGGTTGTATCCGCTTTTCCGGCTGCCGTAACGGTTTGACTCTGCGGAGAGGTGCCGGTCTGTTCGTTGGCTCCGGCCGTGCAGCCGGTAAAGAACAGCGCCAGCGCCAACATCAGCAGTACAATGCTTTTTCGTGTTCTTTGCAAAATAAAAAGTCCCTTGCCATGGGCAGGGGACAGAAAAGGGCGCAGTTATACCAGCGCTGCCTCCACATCTTTCCCTTAAGCCCAAAAGTGTGTTTGCAATCCAAAGACTGCGGCGGGTGTCCCGACTTACGATATACTCACTCTGCGCCTTCTCGCTTGCGCAATGGCCTGTGCAGAGCAAAACTCGATCACGGTAATGGCGGTTGTGACGGCGTTGCACCGTGCTTCCGATTTGATCCCTTCCGGGAACCGCGGCTTTTTGTTTTTTTACAGTATAACACCTTTTTTCTTTGGGTCAACACAGTTGCATAAAATCCCGCTATCTGTTATACTGAAATAGATATATTTTGTCTTAATAAGATAATGGAGCTTTCGCAAGTATGTACGACAGCATTGAACAGATCATTGCCGAAAAGGGCATTTATACCGGGTTGACCCGTGGAACCTCTATGTGGCCGCTGATTCATCAAGGGCGGGACAATATTATTATCGTGCGTCCCCGGGGGCGGCTAAAGAAGTACGATGTGCCGGTGTATCGCACCCCCGGCGGCAAGTACATTATGCATCGTATTGTGCGGGTGCGCCCAGAGGATTATGTAATTATCGGCGACAATCGGCTTCAAAAGGAATATGTTACGGACGACAGCATTTGCGGCGTGCTGGCCGGGTTCTATAAGGATGGAAAGCGATATGTGGACTGCCAAAACAGTCGCCGCTACCGGCTGTATAGCCGGGTGTGGGTGGCACTGTACCCGGTGCGCCCGCTGATTATGTTTGTCCATAAAGGCTGCGGCTGGACCCGTCGCCATATTTTTAAAAGAGGTGAACGATCCTGAACCGGACCAAACGAAAGCCCTCTCGCTCCGATTGGGCTGCCATTCGCTGGATGACTGCCATCGGCAAGAGCCAGCTGCCCAAAGCGGCGGTACTGCTGTTTACCAACGCGCTGGGCGCGGCGCTGTCTGTGTGCTTTGCCAATTTTTCCAAGCATATCATTAACGGCGCTACCGAATACAAGGACTGGGGTTATGTGGTGCGCTATGCCGTTTATCTGCTGATCCTGATCATGGTGCAGATGGCACTGAATCTAATCGGCAGCAGCTTTTCCGAGCGATGCAAGGCGCGCCTGGATATGATCTTCAAAAAGCACATGCTCCAGGTGCTCATTAAAAAGGACTACGCCAGTGTGTCCAAGTACCATACCGGCGAGCTGAATAATCTGCTGTTTAACGATGTGCAGGTGATTACAGACGGCTATACCACCTTGTTGCCCAATGTGGTGTTTTTTATCGTCAAGCTGCTTAGTGCCTTTATTTACCTAGTGATTATTGACAAGGTGTTTGCCCTTGCCTTTTGGTGGGCGGGGTGTTTGTGTTCCTGTCTACCCGTATGTTTCGTAAGACCTTAAAGCGTTTGCACAAGCAGGTCCAGCAAACGGAGGGCAAGACCCGCTCCTTTATGCAAGAGACCATCAGCAACCTGCTGGTGATCAAGACTTTTGTGGCGGAGGACAAGATCAACCAGCAGACGGACGCGCTGCAACAGGAGAATTATGTGGCGCGTATGAAGCGGCGCTTCTTTGGCATTGCCGCCAACGCCGGGCTGTCTACCACCTTTAATATCGGCTATGTGTTTGCCCTGGCCTTTGGTGCCTATCGACTGCTGAACGGGCTGGACTACGGTACAGTTACCGCCATGCTCCAGCTGGTGAACCAAATTCAGGGGCCGTTTGCTTCTTTGTCCGGTATTATGCCCAAGTATTTTGCCATCATTGCTTCTGCGGAGCGGCTGATGGAGATCGAGAATCTGCCGGAGGAGGAAAGCAGCAACGCAGACGATGTGGATGTACCGTCCGCTTACCGGAATCTGCGGGCGTTGCAGTTCGATCATATCGACTTCCGCTATGACCGGGATGTGATCCTGGATCATACCTCACTGACCATTAACAAAGGGGATTTTGTGGCCATCACCGGCATCTCCGGTATTGGCAAGAGCACGCTGCTGAAGTTGCTGCTGGGCGTGTTTCCTACCCAGGACGGCTCTATTTACTTGGAGATGGTGGACGGCAGCCATATCCCGGCAGACAAGCACACCCGCCGGCTGTTTGCCTATGTGCCCCCAAGGGAATATGCTTCTGTCCGGCACGATACTGGATAATTTGAAGTTCATTAACAGTAACGCTACCCGTTGAGATCGCCTGTGCAGACACCTTTATCAACGAATTGCCCCAGGGCTTGATGACCGTGATCGGCGAGCGGGGTATGGGCCTGTCCGAGGGGCAGGTGCAGCGGCTGGCGATTGCCCGCAGTTTGCTGTCCAAATCCCCGGTGCTGCTGCTGGACGAGGCCACCTCCGCGCTGGACGAGGAAACAGAACATCGCTTTTTGAAAAATCTGAAAGCGCTGCAAAATGTGACTTGCATTATTGTGTCTCATAAAAAGGCAGCGCTGCGGATCTGTAATAAACATGTACGCATTGAGGACTGCAAAATTGTAAGTGAGGAGAGAACTTATGATGCTGACTGAATGGGGAAAGCAGTTGGACAAAAGTTGTCCGCTGTCTGAGTATCCGCGCCCGCAATTTGTGCGGGATTCGTACCTGAGCTTAAACGGTATGTGGCAGTGTGCCTTTACCAGGGACAGCACCGTGCCGGTACAGATGGACACGGCCATTTGCGTGCCCTTCTCGCCGGAGACACCGCTTTCCGGGGTGGAGCGCACCTTAAAGCCCGGTGAGTACTTGCACTATCGGCGCACCTTTGCTTTGCCGGAGAACTTTAACCGGGGGCGGGTGTTCCTGCACTTTGGCGCGGTGGACCAAATGTGCACCGTGTACTTAAACGGTGTGCAGGTGGGCGGCCATCAGGGGGCTACACACCCTTTACTTTGGAGCTGACAGAGGCCCTGCAACCGGGGGAGAACAAGCTGGAAGTATCTGTGCAGGACTTTACGGACGAAAACCAGTATTCCCGGGGAAAACAAAAGACCAAGCGTGGCGGTATTTGGTATTCGCCCCAAAGCGGCATTTGGCAGAGCGTTTGGCTGGAGTCCACGCCGGTGGAATTCCTGGAGAAAGTGCGGATCACGCCGGATTATGACGGCGCCGCCGTGCACTTTGAATTCTTTGGCACCGACCATGTACGCACCCGCATTTATGACGGCGAGACTTTGGTGGCCGACACGACGGACACAGATGTGCCGTTGCCGGACTTTAAGTCCTGGAGCCCGGAGTCGCCGTTTCTCTATCAGGTGGAATTTGAGGCCTGCGGCGAGGTGATCCGTTCCTATTTCGGTATGCGCAAGTTCTCTGTCGGTCGGGACTTGGACGGTCTGCCCCGTCTGTTTTTGAACAATAAGCCTTATTTCCATAACGGTTTGCTGGACCAGGGGTATTACCCGGACGGCTTTTTGACCCCACCGGCCAATGCAGCTATGGCGTACGATGTGACCCATGTAAAGCGCTGTGGTTTTAATATGCTGCGTAAGCACATTAAAATGGAGCCGCTTCTTTGGTATCATTACTGCGATGTGCAGGGCATTTTGGTGTGGCAGGATATGATCAACGGCGGCGGGCACTACGGGCTGGAGATCTCCGCGATTCCCTTTGTGGGTATTACCCTGGATGACCGGAAGTATAAGACCTTTAAGCACCCCTGCGGCGACAGTGATGTGATCAGCAAGCACATTTATTTTACCCCCATTCGGGTGCACGCCGGCGACAAGCCCTGGCTGCTGACAGAGTTTGGCGGCTATGCGCTGAAAACGCCCGGTCACACCTGGAACGAACGCACTTTTGGCTACCGCGTTTATCCCAGCAAGGAAAAGCTGACGGCGGCGTACCAAAAACTGTTTAACAAGGTGATCATTCCCCAGATCAAAACCGGCCTGGCTGCCACCGTTTATACACAGGTGACGGATGTGGAGGACGAGATCAACGGTCTGATGACTTATGACCGCCAGGTGGCGAAAATCGACCCGGCGGTGCTGCAAAAAATCAATGAGAAAGTGAAGTATTAAGATGAATCAGTTAGAAAAGAAAGACGGCAAAAAAGCCGTGATCAAAACCAACCGCGGCGATATGACCTTTGTGCTGCTGGACGAAGCGGCGCCCAAGGCGGTGGAGAATTTTATCACCCACGCCAAGAACGGCTATTATGACGGTCTGATCTTCCACCGGGTGATTCAGGATTTTATGATCCAGGGCGGCGATCCTACCGGTACCGGCTGTGGCGGCGCGTCCATTTGGGGCAAACCTTTTGAGGATGAGTTTGCGCTGGACGCCCGCAACTACTATGGTGCTCTGTCTATGGCAAACAGCGGCCCCGGCACCAACGGCAGCCAGTTCTTTGTGGTTCAGGCTAAGTCTGTACCCGCCAATTTGATTGACCAAATGGAGGCGCTGTCTGACCAGGGCTATCCTACGGAAGTGGTAGAGCAGTACAAGCAGGTGGGTGGCACCCCCTGGCTGGACTTCCACCACACGGTGTTCGGCCAGCTGATCGACGGTGCCGATGTGCTGGACGCCATCGCTGCCGTACCCTGCGGCCCCGGGGATAAACCGGTCAATGATGTGGTGATCGACACCATCGAAGTGCAAGAATAACGCATAATAATGATATAAAAATAAGACCACCTACGCAGGTTTTGCTTGCGCAGGTGGTCTTTTTGTTGTGGATTACAGGTCGATGTCCAGCTCAATAGGGCAGTGGTCGCTGCCAAAAATATCTGTGTGGATCTTGGCGTCCTGCAATTTAGGTTGCAGCCGGTCAGAGGTGATAAAGTAGTCAATACGCCAACCGGCGTTCTTCTCTCTGGCGTGGAACATATAGCTCCACCAGCTGTATATGCCGGTGGCATCCGGGTAAAAGTAGCGGAAAGTATCGGTAAATCCGCTACCCAGCAGGGCGGTCATTTTGCCTCGCTCTTCATCGGTAAAACCGGCGTTTTTGTGGTTGGTCTTTGGATTCTTCAGGTCGATCTCCCGGTGGGCCACATTCAGGTCGCCGCAGAAGATCACCGGTTTGTTTTGATCCAGGGTTTGCAGATAAGCAAGAAAGTCGTCTTCCCACTGCATACGGTAGTCCAGCCGGGTTAACTCTCGCTGAGAATTGGGCACATATACGGTGGCAAAGTAGAACGCAGGAAATTCCAGGGTGATCAGCCGCCCTTCCCGGTCGTGCTCCTCCTTGCCCATGCCGTACTGCACCCGCAGCGGCTCCCGCTTGAGAATATGGCGGTGCCGGAGTAGCCCTTTTTCTCCGCATAGTTCCAGTAGGCGTGGTAGCCCGGGGGCGCAAAGTCGATTTGCCCCGCTTGTAGCTTGGTCTCTTGCAGGCAAAACAGGTCCGCGTTTGCCGCAGCAAAAAAGTCGGCAAAGCCCTTGCCCATACAGGCTCGCAGGCCGTTTACATTCCAGCTGATACATTTCATTGGGTCGGCTCCTCTTTTTGCAGCAAAATGCGGTCGGTGTCAAACTCTTTGGTCTCTTTTTCCCGATATAGTGCCAGCAGGTCCGACACGGTCATATGGGCTTTTTGCTCCTTGTCCAGGTCAATGATGATTCGGCCGCTGTCCATCATAATGGTGCGGTCACCGGTGGCCAGCGCAGAGGACATATTGTGGGTGATCATCATGGTGGTGATGTTGTTTTCTGCCACGATCTCGTTGGTGATGTCCATCACCTTTTGGCGGTGACAGGATCCAGTGCGGCGGTGTGTTCGTCTAAGAGCAGCAGCTTGGGGGTGCAGATGGTGCACATCAGCAAGGTGACCACTTGCCGCTGCCCACCGGACAGCAGACCGACCTTGGTTTTCATTCGGTCCTCCAGCCCCATATTAAAGCGAGACACCTGCTCCCGGAAGAAGTTGCTCTTTTTCTTAGACAGAGCCAGCGCCAGCCCGCTGGAGTGGGCGCGGGTGTAGGCCAGCGCCAGGTTTTCCTCAATGGTCATATTCGGTGCGGTGCCCTTCATCGGGTCCTGGAACACCCGGCCGATCAACTTGGCACGCCTGTGTTCCGGCAGAAAGGAAATATCCTGACCGTCCAGGGTAACGGTGCCGCTGTCCTGCATAAAGGTGCCGCAGATCAGGTTGAACAGGGTGGATTTGCCGGCGCCGTTGGAGCCAACAATGGTGAGAAATTCGCCCCGATCCAGGTGCAAATTGATCTTCTCCAGGGCAATGTGTTCATTGACGGTGCCCTTGGCAAAGGTCTTGGAAACATTCTTTACATCAAGCATTGCGGCGGGCCTCCTTCTTTACTTTGCGGTTCCGGACGGTGCGCTTGGCAGCCGGGATAATAAAGGTGGCAGCCACGATTACGGCACACATCAGCTTCATCAAATTGGCGCTGTTGGTGCCAAACAGCTCAATATCCACCACAAAGGTGACGATCAGTTTGTAGATCACGGAGCCGCACACGGCGGAGATCAGCCCCACGGTGACGCCCCGCTTGCCAAACAGCGCCTCGCCGATAATGACGGCGGCCAGGCCGTAGATCAGAGTGCCGTTGCTGGTGGAGGTGTCGCTGTAACCTACATAATGGGTCACCAGTGCGCCTGCCAGACCGATCAGCCCGTTGCTGATGCACAGCCCCAGGATCAGAGTGGCGTCCACATTGATGGAGGAAGCGCGCACCATATCCTGATTGTCGCCGGTAGCGCGGATACACAGGCCCACATGGGTCTTAAAGAACACAATCAGCAGCAGGGTCACTACCAGGCAGATCGCCAGCGCCAGCAGCGCACCGGCCACCTTGCGCTGATCGCCGGTCAGGTGCAGCGCCTTATAGAACTGCTTAAACAGATTGGCGGCGCCGATGGACAGGTTGGGGCCGCCCCGAACAATCAAGTTAACGGAGTACAGTCCGCTCATCGTGATGATACCGGCCAGTACCGGGTGTACTTGCAGCTTGGTTTGCAGCAGCCCGGTGATTAGTCCGGCGGCCATGCCGCCTAAAAAGGCAATGGGTAGGGACAGATAGGTGTGGCCCCCGGCGGCCAAAACGGCGGCCAGTGCAGAGCCAAAACCGAAGCTGCCCTCGGTGGTCAGGTCGGGAATGTCCAGCACCCGCAGGCTGATGTAAACGCCCAGCGCCAACAGCCCGTACAGTAAGCCCTCTTGCAGGGCAGTGAGATAAAGCATAAGTTCTTGTTCCTTTGGGTATGAAAAAAATTGCAGCAGGCGCACCTTGCAGCGCGCCCGCCGGTTTGTGATTTTTGTTGCTTATTTTGCTGCTTCCAGCACCTTGACCTCATAGCCAACGGTATCCTTGGTGGGGGTAGCCAAACCGCCGGCAGCCAGCGTTGTCTTGTTCACGGAGCAGTAGTCGATGCCGCACACCTGGGCGGGGATCTCCGCTACCTTTTTGCCGTCAAAATACTGAATCGCCATTTCTGCGGTCTTTTCGCCGATGCCCTTGTCGTCAATGGCCAGGGTGGCGGTGCAGCCGGAGGCAACCGTGGTGGCAGAGGAGCAGTAGGTGGGAATCTTCTTCTCCTGGCACAGCTCTGTCAGGGCAGACACACCGTCCTGTACCACAGAGTCGTTGGGCACGAAGATGACATCACAGCCGCCGTCAATCAGGGACTGGGTGACGGACTTCACATCGGCGGAGTTTTCCACGGTCTTTTCCGCATAAGCGATTTTTTTGCTGTCCAGGTACTTCTCGGCCGCCTTCACGGTGGAGGTGGCGTTCACCTGGCTGGTGGAGTAAATAAAGCCCCATTTTTTTACATCCGGGGTCAGCTTGTAGCCCATGTCAATGATCTCAGATACCGGAATGGCATTGGAAGTACCGGTAGCGTTTTTGTCCGGGGTGTCCAGCGCGGTCATTACTTTGGCAGCTACCGGATCGGACACGGCGCAGAAGAAGCAAGGGGTTTCGGACTCCTGGTTCACAAACGCCTGCGTGGCCGGGGTGGCGATGGTGAATACGGCGTCATAATCGCCATTGTCAAAGTCAGACACAATGGTGCTCAGACTGGCGGCGTCACCGGCAGCGTTCTTGTACACGCAGGTCACATTGTCGCCGTACTTCTCTTTCAGCTTAGACTCGATCCCGGCACGCATATCGGTAAAGGCGCCGTTCTCAGACAGCACGGCAATGCCTACTTTCTTGCTGTCTGCTTTGGCATTGTCATCTTTGCTGCCGGAGCAGGCGGCGAACAGGCCGGCAACCAGTGCCAGGCACAGCAGGGTGGCAAAAAACTTTTTCATCATTCATTCTCCTTAAACGCTTGGTGTTGATTATAATAATCGAGGTCTGCAAAGGCTTTGTGCAGCATTTCCTCGGTTATGGTGTAGGGGTTGTGGGCAATGTCCGGCATTTTGGCTACCAGAGGCACCAGCTTTTCCACATCGGCACCGGTCATCTCCACTTGGGAGAGGGCGGTGGGGGAGTCCCACGCTTCTGTTGAAAGCGTACATCTGGCGGAAGCCGTCCAAATTGCCGTCGGTCAGCAACAGAATGAGCACGCCAAAGCCCACCACTTCACCGTGCAGGTGGCGCGCCTCAATATGGGGCCAGGCGGTGAGCGCATAAAACACGGCGTGCGCCAGGCCGGAATTGTAATCCACAATATGCTCTGCCGTCAACAAAATAGAGGCAATGCCGGTGGTGACGATGATCGCCAGAATCACTTGCTCCACTGCATAGGTGCAGCGCTCGGCATCTATATCTGCCATGGCCTGTGCACCGTAGGTGAGCAGCGGGTCCAAGCACATTCGGCTCACGTTTACACCCAGGGCATGGTAGTGCACCAGCGCTTCACCTCGGGAGCTCATCTCCGCCTCAAAATACTTGGCGTAAGTGTCGCCCATACCGGCCCAAATGTAGCGCCGTGGGGCGGCTGCAATCACCGAGGGCAGAATAAAAGCGTGCACCGGCGGCGCTTTGTGAAAATGCGGCGCCAAAAAGGTGCCGTCTGCGTGGTACAGAATCGATACTGCCGTGGTGGCCGCACAGGTGGAGGCAATGGTGGGAAAGGTGAATACCGGCTTGCCGCTTTCTTCCCCATAGGCTTTGCCGGTGTCCAGTGCCTTGCCGCCGCCAACAGCAAAGATCATATCTGCTGCTGCCACTGCCGGGTTCTCTGCCAAGGCAGCAATGTTCTCCCGGCTGGCCTCGCCGCCGTACCATACAAAATCCGTAATGGTCACGGCGCTGCCTTGGATCGCGGCCAGCAGGCGCTCCCGCACCGCTGCCATGGCCTTGTGTCCGCCGATCACCACCGCTGTGGCGCCAAAGGGAGCGCACACCGTTGGAATTTGCTTGTAAACCTGCTCGCCGATGGAATAGGAGGGCAGGGTAATGGAATAATCCGTCATAGGATTTAGGTCCTTCCTGGCTAACTTATAATCCTCTTATAGGACTGTGTGAAAATTATAGCACCGCAGGCGGGCTTTGTCAACGAAATTCTTTAGCAAGTTAAAGTGATAAATTAAAGCTACACAATGCGTCCGCCGCCCAGTACCGTGTCGCCGTCATAAATAACGGCAGCCTGACCGGGGGTCACCGCTCGTTGCGGCGTGTCAAAGGTCAGCTGCACATCGCCGCCGGGCAGCACCTCTACGTGCAGGGCGCCTGGTGCATATTGTAGCGGATCTTGGCAGCAGCATGCAGCGGTTCGGCAGGCGCTGCAATGCTTAGCCAGTTGAACTCGGTCACCCGCACCACCGTACTGTTCAGTTGGTCGTTGGGGCACAGGGTCACCGTGTTGCTTTCCGGATCCTTCTTGCACACATACAGCGGCGCCGGCAGCGCAAGACCCAGCCCACGGCGCTGGCCGATGGTGTAGCGAATAATGCCCTTGTGGCGGCCCAGCACATTCCCCTGTGTGTCTACAAAATCCCCGGGGGATAGTGGCGGCCGGTATAGCTTTCAATAAAGGCGGCGTAGTCCCCGTCCGGCACAAAAAGCAAATGTCCTGGCTTTCTCTTTTGTGGGCGTTGATAAAGCCGTTTTCCTCTGCAATGGCACGCACCTGGTCCTTATGCAGCTCACCCAGGGGAAACAGGGTGTGGGCCAGCTGCTCCTGGGATAGATTATAGAGCACATAGCTTTGATCCTTTTTGTCGTCCAGCGCCTTGCGCAGCCGATAGCGGCCGTCCACGCAGTCAATGCGGGCGTAGTGGCCGGTGACCACATAGTCGTAGCCCAGGGTGATGGCGCGGCGACACAGGGTGTCAAACTTTAAGCACTTGTTGCAGTCAATGCAGGGATTGGGCGTGCCGCCTGCCTCATAGGTGGCAATAAATTTATCAATGACCTTTTCCTTAAAGTCGCCTTTAAAATTGAACACTTGATAGGGCATACCCAGTCGGCGGGCCACGCTGCGGGCGTCCTCCACATCGGACAGGGAGCAGCAGGTCTTTTCCCGCTGGGCCATCAAAATATCGTCGCTGTCAAACAGCTTCATGGTGGCGCCCATACAGTCGTACCCGGCGTCCAACATCAGCTTGGCGGCCACGGAGCTGTCCACGCCGCCGCTCATGGCGATCAATGCTTTTTTCAAAAAAACGCACCTGCTTTCTTGACACTTTCAGTCTACTATACTAATATATACAGGAATGAAGTAAAGAGGGAGTTTTTAGTTTTTATGCAAAAATGCGTTTTTTTTCGCCGGTGTCTTCCGCTGTTTTTGGCCTTTTGGCTGCTACTGGCAGTGGCGGGCGCGCCCTTTGCTGCTTATGCAGGGGAGAGCGTGACTGTGCGGGACAGCAGCGGGCAGGTGCGCTACGCTGCGCCCATGAATCCGGAGAACGCTTGCCCGGCGCTGCAATCGGCGCTGGACACGGTGCGCAGCGGCGCCTACGGCACCTGCACGGTTACCGTGACCCCGGGAAATATCGAATGACAAAGAGCGCTGTGCTGGCGTCTGATATGACCCTGAACCTGACAGGGGTAACCCTGCTCAATGCCAATGCAGGCAAGGGCAACATCTTTATCTCACCCAATCGGGACCGTACCGGCAAGGACTACACCGGATATTCTGCGTTGGAGAACTGCACGCTGCGGGGCGGCACACTGGATTATGCGCCGGGCAATACCAACGGCTCCTGCCTGCTGCGCCTGGCGCATTGCAAGAATGTGACCGTGGACGGCACGGCATTTCTCAACAACACAGACTCCCACCACGCAGAATTGGCCGCCGGGTACAATGTGCGGTTCGTAAACTGCCTGTTCTCCGGTCAGACCAATCAAACGGAGAGCAGTGCGGAGGCGCTGCAAATTGATATTTTAGAGAAAAATCGGCACTTCGCCAACTTTCCGGCCTATGACGGCACGATGAACCAAAAGATCACCGTAGAGGACTGCACGTTTCAGGACCTGATCTGCGGGATAGGCACCCGCAACGCCTTTGCCGGGCGGTATCAGAAGGGCATTACCATTCGTGGCAACACCTTTCGGCGCCTGCAAGGCACGGCTATTGTGTGCACCAATTATGTGGACACAGTGATCGAGAAGAACACCATCACCGACTGCGGTCGGGGCGTGGCATATTATATGTGCAAAAACAGCGGCGTGACCGATGTGTTCACCGACGGCAGCGGCAAGGTGCTGGGTAAGCGCAATACGGACTGCGGTAGCCGCATTACTGACAATACCATCTCCGTTTGTCAAACAGCGGAGATGGACAAGCCCAGGGGTATGTTTCTGTACGGCGGCAAGGCCACCGGCAAAATGCCTGCCGGTAATTATGCGGTCTATAACCTGACGGTCAGTGGTAACACCATTACCACCACCGGCGGCGGGATCACCGGCACCGATCTGCAAAACTGCACGCTTGCAGACAACCGCATTACCCATACCGGTGCGGCGACGGAGACCACTGTGGGAATTCTCCTTCACGGCAGCAGTGGTAATTTGATCGAGAAAAATACTTGCACCGCCCTACACAACGGGCTGAAGTGTATGGACGCCTCCCACAGCAACGAGCTGCGGAGCAACACGGTAACGGACAGCCGCTCCAGCGCCGTTTGCATTGTGGACAGCAACGGGGTAGAGGTGACGGAAAACACCATTCGCACCGGGGCCACCAACGGCATTTTTGTGCAGCGAAGCAAAAGGCGCGTCTGCTGCGCAATACCATTCAGGCAATGGGTCATAACGGCATTTGCCTGGCGGAGAAGAGCACTGCCGCCACCGGCAGCAATCGGATCAGCGGCTGTCGTCGCTATGGGATGAGTTCCCAGCCGGGAACTGCCCTGACCACTGTAGGCGATCGGCTTACCGGCAACACCAAGGGGCAGGGGATCGCTCAGGGCAGCAAGAATATGAAGTTCTCAACCATAGGCAGTACCCGCCTGGTAGGCGGCCGGATCCGCAGCGGCAAAAAATAAGGGCAAGATCGCCCTGCAATGGAAAGCGGTACCCGGCGCCAAGCAATATGTGCTTTACCGTAGAGACGGCAGCATTCGCGGCAAATACCGCCGGGTGGTAACGCTTACCGGCACCCGCTATATCGACACAGCCCCCAAGCGGGGCAAAACCGCCGCCTATCGCCTGGTGGCGCAAACCAAAACAAACGGCGTGACTGCTCAAAGTCCCGTGGCGCGCGCCGCAGTGAGGATTAAAGGATGACTTTACAGGAAATTGTAGATCGTTCTCGGCGTATCGTCTTTTTTGGCGGCGCCGGGGTGTCTACCGAGAGCGGTATTCCGGACTTTCGCAGTGTGGACGGCTTGTATCATCAGCAATACGACTATCCGCCGGAGCAGATCCTTTCTCGCAGCTTTTTGGCGAGAACCCGGCGGAATTCTACCGCTTTTACCGCAGCAAAATGCTGTGTCCGAATGCGAGGCCCAACGCTGCCCATTACAAATTGGCAGAGCTGGAGCAAGCAGGCAAGTGCGCCGCTGTGGTGACCCAGAATATTGACGGCCTGCACCAGGCAGCGGGCAGCCGCACGGTATATGAGCTCCACGGCTCCGTGCTGCGTAATCACTGTATGCGCTGCGGCAGAGCCTACGGTGTGGAGGCGGTGGCAGAGGCTGCCGGTATACCCCGGTGCGCTTGCGGTGGGATCATCAAGCCGGATGTGGTGCTGTATGAGGAAGGACTTGACCAACAGACCGTAGAGGGTGCCGTACATGCCATTGCCCGGGCGGACTGCCTGATCGTGGCGGGTACATCTCTTTCAGTGTACCCGGCGGCGGGCTTTATCCGCTACTTTCAGGGAGATCATTTTGTGCTCATTAACCGGGATCCATCCCCGGCGGACAAGCTGGCAGACCTGGTGCTGCACCAAAAGGTGGGGCAGGTGCTGTCCCAAATTCAAGTACGCTAACGGAGGCGCTTATGCCTATTTCAGTGATGCTCAAGCCGGCTTCCGGCAACTGCAATCTGCGGTGTGAATACTGCTTTTACCACGACCTGGCCGCTACCCGGCAGACGGAGAACAAGGGCTATATGACCCGGGACACCGCCTTGCAGGTGATGGACAAGGCCCTGGCTTTTGCCGGGGACGGACCGGTATATTTTACCTTTCAGGGCGGGGAACCGCTGCTGGCGGGGAAAGACTTTTTTCGCTTTTTCTTCTCCTCTTGCAAGGAACGGCAGCGCCAGGCGTGACCGTCCAGTTCTGCGTGCAGACCAACGGTACTTTGCTGGACGACGAATGGTGCGACCTGTTTTTGGAATACGGCTGTTTGGTGGGCGTGTCTCTGGACGGCGACCGGGAGGGCAACCGTTACCGGGTGTACCCGGACGGGCGCAGCTCCTTTGATGATGTGTTTCGCGGTGTGCAGCTGCTGATCCGGCGCAGGGTGCCTTTTAATATTCTCTCGGTGCTCACCGCTTACGGCGCTACCCATGTGCGATCGTCCTATCGCTTCTTTAAGCAGCAAGGGCTGCGCCACTTGCAGTACATACCCTGCCTGCGCCCCTTTGCCATGGATGCGCCGGAGGATCTGTTTATGACCGATGACGACTACGCCGCCTTTTTGCAGCAGGGGTTCAAGCTGTATGCCAACGATGCCCTGCGGGGTAACCCGGTGTCCGTGCGTATGTTTGACAATTACTTGCTGCTGGCGCGGGGGCAGAATGCAGAGCAGTGCGGTATGAACGGCACCTGCGCTACCCAGTTTGTGGTGGAGGCGGACGGCAGTACCTAGACTTTTACTGTACCGATGATTGGTACCTGGGCAATATCTGTGCCGGGGATTTTGACGGCTTTTTCCATAGTGAAAAGATGGTGGAATTCTTAAAGAATTCTTTTCAGTTGCCCCCGGCGTGCAAGACCTGCTGCTGGTTCACGCTTTGTCGGGGCGGCGGCTGCAAGCGCAACCGAGTGGGCACGGATTATTGCCGGGCTTACCAAACTTTTTTTGCAAATACGGAGCATTTGTTTGCTCAACTGCGTTGAGGTGTTTTATGAAAAAAGACGATTTCTGTACTGCTGGCACTGGTACTGACGGTGGGACTGTTCTCTGCCTGCTCGAAGGATGGCAAGGAGGAGACGACCACGGCTGCGCCTGCTGCCTACACCCTGGCCTATACGTATGACAGCCATTATGCGCAGACGGACCCCAGTGCCGTGCGGGCGTATGAGAAGATCGCCAAAGCCATTGCAGAGGGCGGTGTGGCCGTGCGGGTGAATACGGATATGATGGACGATGTGAACCGGCTGCTGTACACCGGCTTTCCGTTGATGGCGCTGGTAGATACGGTTTCGGTGAACAGCGACAATTCCGGCGTGACCATCAAATATAAAAACGATGCGGATACGCATCGCCAGCTGGTGGGCGCCTTTTCCCAAAAGGTCAATACCATTCTGAAAGCCTGCGGCAAGGGCACGGTGAGCAATCATGTGTATCTCCTCAATGTGTACCACTATGTGGCAACCCACACGACTTATGACGACAGTGTGACCGACACTTACACCGCCATTTTGCAAGGCAAGGGCATGAGTGCTGCCATCAGCGGTATGTTTGAGTTCCTGCTGCAACAGGGTGGGGTGGACGCCGGGCATATCGTCGGCAAGGACGCCGCCGGTAACCCCTGGTACTTTACCCGTTGTACCCTGGGTGACACGGTGTATAACTTTGATGTGGCAACGGAGCTGTCTGTGCGCAAAGGGGAGGGGCTGACCTGTTTTGCCATGACGGATAAGGAACTGCAAACCGGCGGACTGCAAAAGGGTTTTACCTACTCGGATAATGAAAAGGCGCCGGCAGTGAAGATGAAAAAAGAACCCCTATGCCGCTCTGCGCTCATGTGCGTACTTTACCCTGGAGGGCAACACCCCTGACCGCCGCATTATACAACGGCAAGACCGCCACCTTTACCCTATAAGGAGATAATTGAACAACCGAGTGAAAGTGATGTGTAATCTGACACCGCCGCATTGGAACCGCCGAAAAACTTTCGGCGGTTTTTTTTGTATCATTTGTCTATGAATTCTGCACATTTTAGAAAATAATAGACAAAAACACAGAACGCTGTCTATAAATATTTTGGGCATTACAAGTTGCACAGAAAATTTCTGCGGACAAATTTCTTTTTTGGTTGTAATTGATAAACTGATTTGTTATAATATTGCAGAAATATGACACAGGGGGAGATCCAATGGCAGAACAAACCGGCCTGAAAGCAAAAAGCCACAGGAACCGCCGAAAGGCAAGTATATGTCTTTCAAAGAGGTGGCTGCTTATTCCGTAGGCGGTATCGGCGCATACTTCTTGATTTCTATGGGCGCTGCGCTAGTCGTCTCTACCACAAATATGATCGTAGGCGGCGCAATCGGCGTTGCACCTATGGATATGTATGTGCTTTACCTGATTTCTACCTTGGCAAACATTCCGCTGACGGCGGTGCGTGCCAACATGGTAGATAATACACGCGGTAAGGGCGGTAAATATCGTCCCTACCTGATTTCTATGGGTATTCCTACCGCCGTGATTTCCTTGGCGTATGTGTGGTTCCCGTATGATTCTATGTATTCCTTATTCTCCGGTAAGATTATGGGGTACGAGGGCGGCTACATAGCTAAGTGCGTCATGGTATTGATCTTTAACTTGTTGCTGCAGTTCTTCTTTAACTTCTTCCAGGATGCATATACCAACTTGATTCACGTGCTTTCTCCCAATACGCAGGAGAGAACGGATGTTTTGGCAATCAAGAGCGTTGTGTATTCCTTAGCACCGTCTATCATCAATATCGTGCTGCCGTTGGTTGCGCAGTTTGCCACCAACAACGACTTGTATGATATTCGTGTGTATCGGATTTCTTACCCGGTGTTTGCCGTTCTCGGTATGGTTCTGACCATTATGGTTTATGCCAACACACAGGAAAAAAATCGTACAGGCTAAGACCCATACCATTCAGATTAGCTTTATTGACTCCTTTAAGGCAGTTGCCAAGAATAAGTATTTCTGGATTATTGCTTTGGCCGGATGGATTGGCTTCTTGGAGAGTGCATACGGCAATATTTTGACCTGGTCTTATAACTACGGTCATACCTGCAGCGGCGGTACATTCGCCTTGATTCAAACCTTGACCGGTAACGCTTCTTTGTGGGGTATGTTATTGGCCCCCATTTGTATTCGCAAGTGGGGCAAGAAGAAGGTACTGATTGCCGTAAACTTTGCAAACATTGTTTGTATTCTTTCTATGATTATCAATATGCGCAGCATTTGGTGGCTGTTTATCTGCGTGTACTTTAACTGGTTAGTTGGTGCATTTGAACAGATTACCACACCTGCCATTCAGGCAGATATTCGTGACTATCAGCAGTATCGTTCCGGTGAGCGTATTGACGGTATGTTTGCAACCGTGCTGACCATTGGTAATATCGTAACGTTGCTGACCTCTGCCGTTCTGCCTGCTGTGTATCAGAGATACGGCGTGTATGAGGGCAACGGCTACAAAAACTCCTTTGATATTTTGGATGTAAACAACGGCGACCCGGACTTGCTGTACAAGCTGATGAGCGTGCTGATTATTATGGCTGCCGTGGGTGCATTCCTGAATATGGCGCCTTACTTCTTCTATGATTTTAATGAGAAGAAGCAAAAGAGCGTAATCCGCGTGTTGCAGGTGCGTTCTCTGTTTGAGGACTTTGGCAACAAGGCGCTGAATAATCACCAGATTGTTGAAGCCATTGATATGGTAAACAACGCCCGTGAAATGGCTGTTGCTACACCTAAGACCGTAGATAAGAGCAGCTATCGCAATATCAGCGATAAGGCAGAGCGTAAGGCTGCCAAAAAGCAGTATCGTGCTGATTTGGAATACAATGAGGAAATTGAGATTTCTCAGTTCGTCTGCAAAGAGCTGGATAAGTTCGGCCTGCCTGTAACGCAGCATCAGGTTGCGGAGTATTCTAAGGTATATGCGCTGGGTCTGGACGGCATTAAGTCTGCTGATTTGGCAGAGCTGCGTCGGGAGCTGGCTGCTGCGAAGGCTATGCCGAAGGATACGGAAGATGAGAAAGAAATCCGTAGTTTCTCTATTGAAATTGCTAAGAAAAAGATTTCTGCCAAGAAGGCACACGATAAGTATTACGGCACCGTAAAAGAATTCGTTTCTCCGGATATGGAGGCACTGACCGAGCTGTTCAATCGTGAGGACGACCTGGACGCGCGTATTGCTGAATTGGTTGAGGCCAAGGAAGTTGCCCGCAAGGCGAGGGACTTGGATAAGGTTCGTGAGTTGCGTGCTGAAATTAAGAATGTACAGGCACAGCGTAAGTCTGTATTGGCAAAATCTAAGGCTTTGCAGGACGAGTTTGCACGCTTTAACCGTGCGGCGAAGCCCTACAATGACGCACAGAAGCTGCTGGTACAGGAAGAGAATTACAAGCACTTTGACGAAATTGCCGCTTTGTATGATGAAGCAAAGGCTGCCGCTGCTGAGGAAGACAAGCAGAAGGAAGCTCGCTTAGCTGAGAAGCGTGCAGAGGAAGAGGCAGAACTGGCTCGCCGCAAGGCCGAGAAGGCTGCCAAGAAGCGTAAGTAATCAAAAAGTAAACCCTACATAACGAAAACCCCATTTCCGCATAGGATAGACTATGACAGGAAATGGGGTTTTTATGATGATTTATGAGATCAAGGTTGGTTCTGTGACCAACGCACAAAGGGGGCCAAGCTGCTGAAAAACGCGGGTTACCGTGTTTGTATACAAGCAGCTGCGCCCCAGCCCGGCGGACGGATGCGGGTATCTGTTACGGCTGGAGGACGGCGATGGGGAGGCGCTGGCGTTGCTACGGCAGCATGGGGTGTGGATCACCGGGGTGGAGCAGCTATGATTTATTTAGACAATGCGGCCACCACCTATCCCAAGCCGTTTTCCGTGCTGGAGACGGTGTACCGGGCCAATCGTAAGTATGCGTATAACAGTGGGCGTGGCGGCTATCGGGAGTCTGTGCAGACGGCAGAAAAGATTTTTGCTGTGCGGGACTGCCTGGGCCGCTTTTTTCATTGCCCGGAGCAGAATATTGTGTTTACCAACAATTGTACGACTGCAGTGAATACGGCACTGAAAGGACTGCTGAAGCCCGGGGATCATGTGCTGATCTCCGCCTTGGAACATAATGCGGTGTTTCGACCCATCTACAAGCTGGCCCGGGAGGGGCGTATCACCTACGATCAGGTGCCGTATCACCCGGACCCGGACCGCTTTTTACAGAATATCCGGGCACTGGAGCAGCCCAATACGGCGATGGTGGCCATGCTCCATGCTTCCAATGTGTTTGGGGTAGTGCACCCGCTGGGGCTTGTCGGCGACTACTGTCGCCGAAAGGGCTGGCTCTTTGTGGTAGACGCTGCCCAAAGCGCAGGCATCTTGCCTATTGATATGCAGGCAATGCATATTTCCGCCCTGTGCGCCCCGGGGCATAAAGCCTGTTCGGCACCATGGGCACCGGTGTGCTGGCATTGGCGGACGGCATATCACCGGACAGCCTGACCGAAGGGGGTACCGGCAGCCACTCCTTTGACCCGCAAATGCCGCCGGATCTGCCGGATCGGCTGGAGGCAGGGACGCTGAACAACCCGGGTATTCTCTCTCTGGGTGCCGGTGTGCGGTTTATTGAAAAGACCGGTCGGGCAGAAATACACGCGTACGAAATGCGCCTGACCCGATGGTTGTATGAGGAGTTGGCCGCCTGTCCGGGGATAAAGCTGTACACGCCTCCGGAGCATATTGGCGTGCCGGTGCTCAGCTTTAATGTGGACGACCGCACCTCGGAGGAGACAGCAGCTTATTTGGCTGCCCGGCAGATCGCCGTGCGTGGTGGGTATCACTGCGCCCCTTGCGCCCATCGGTTTTTTGGTACTGATAAGCGGGGCACTGTGCGGGTCAGTCCCGGCGTGTTTACCGGGATGAACGAATGTGAATATTTCCTGAATTCTGTAAAATTCCGGGAATAACCCTTTATTTGACTTTCAAAGTATGTTACAATTAGTATAAGGAATTGTATAAGTGAGGATGTGAATGTATGAGTGCCATCGGCGACTTCTTTAATAAGATACTCAGCGTGTTTTCCACCTTTGGCATTAGCGACGCACTGGATATTCTGTTTGTGGCCGTAATCATTTATGGCTGTATTCGCATTATTCGTGAAACGCGGGCAATGCAGTTGGCTAAGGGCATCTTGCTGCTGCTGGTGATGTATGGCATTGTTAATTTGCTGCACATGGAGGCTTCCAGCTTTATCTTTAAGAGCATTTTTTCCAATATTTTGCTGCTGGCGGCTATTTTATTCAGCCCGGAGCTGCGGAATATTTTGGAGCAGGTGGGTAAAGGCGCCACCGGTAAAAGCCTAAAGACGTTCATTCACCCGGGAGTTGCCATTGATGTGGCGGAGATCGGCGACTGTATTGAGGCCACTTGTAAGGCCTGCTCGGATATGAGCGACCAGCATGTGGGTGCCCTCATCGTGTTTGAGAACGAGACTATGCTGGGCGATATTATTGCCAGCGGCACGGAACTGCACGCCAAGGCCTCTCGCCAGTTGATTGAGAATGTGTTTTTTCCCAAATCACCGCTCCATGACGGCGCACTTGTGATTCGGGACGGGCGGCTGTACGCAGCCGGTTGTATTCTGCCTTTGACCAAAAAAGAGTGTGTCCTCCGCCCTGGGCACCCGCCACCGTGCGGGTATCGGTCTGACGGAGTCCGACGCTGTGGTGGTGATCGTCAGCGAGGAAACCGGTGCCATTTCCGTTGCTATGGGCGGTGTGCTGAACCACGATGTGTCTGACGGCGATCTGCGCGATATTTTGAAAACGGAATTTCTGCCCAGCGGTTCCTCCTCAGACGATAAAATTATCTCCCGTCTGGTAAGGAGGATGAAAAAATGAGCGAACAGCAAAAGCCAAAAAAGCGCTTTTTCTTTGCGCAAGCTGATCTATAATGACAAGAACTTAATTATTATTTCTCTGCTGGCGGCGGTGTGCATTTGGATTGCCACCTCGATGAATTTGTCACCGGAGACTACCAAGAATATTTCTGTTCCGCTGAAGATTGACTTTTCCGACACGGTGACGGAGGAGTTGGGATTTAAGTGTTACGGCGAGAGTAGTATGACGGTGAATGTGACCGTACGAGCCAAGAAGTACCTGGCTAAGGACATTTCTGCCGACGATTTGGATGTGAAACTGCAAACCAGTTCGGACCACCACCGGCACCCACGAGGTCCCCATCAGTGTCAGCGCCGGGGACAGCGGCGATTTTACCGTTGAGAGCTATTATCCTACTGTGTATACCGGATACTTTGATGTACCGGAGGAGCAGGAGATGGAAATTAAGCTGAATTACAACACGAAGGACTATGTGGCAGACGGCTTTGTGGCAGGGGGAGAGCCTGCTCAACGAGCCGAATGTTGTGGTTAGCGGCCCCAAGACCTATGTTGCACGGGTCAGCAAGGTAGTAGCCGATGTGAATTTAAACGACAAGCTGTCGGAGACTGCCACCATCAATATTGAGCCAAAGGCCGTGGATGTGTACGGTAACAAGGTGGACTACATTTCCCTGAATTACGGCGCAGAGAAGTTGACCTTGACCATACCGGTACTTAAGGTGAAGCAGTTGAGTACCCATGTGACCTTAACAGACGCGCCGGAGTCGGTGGATCTGTCTAAGATCAAGATTTATTACAGTACAGACAGCATTCGCGCCGGCGTACTGGCCGGAACGGATATTAAGGCGGCCGAGCTGGGCGAGGTGCACTTTACCGACCTGCGGGTAGGGGAAAACACCTTCACCTTTAACGCCACCCAGCTGGAGGGAATCACCGTATTGGACGATACAGAGAAAGTCACCGTACGGGTGGTGGTGCCCTCGGATTACACCAGCAAGGACATTGATGTGTCTGCCGCCGGGGTTAAGCTGAACAATGTGCCGGCGGGCTACACGGCCAAGGTAACAGCGCTGAACAGCGACTCGGTGACCATCATCGGACCGAAAAGCGCCATTCGCGGACTAAAGGCCAAGAATGTGATGCTCTCTTGCGATCTGACCGCCAAGAAGGGCGAGAGCATTAAGACCGGCACCCGCCAACTGCCGGTGACCGTCAGCATTGCAAAGGCGGACGGCACCTGGCCTACGGCACTTACCAGGCCACCGTGGAGCTGAGCAAAAAGTAAAACCAAATACCATAGTATAAAAAAACAGCGGCAGCCGAAAGGCTGCCGCTTTTGGCATACGCGCCATAGGGGGTATGGCGTGTATGAAGGGGGCGGATTATTTCCACTGCTTGAGCACTTCTGCATTGGCAAAGATCTCGTCCAGCTTGCGCATAAAGGGGACGAGATCGCTGTAATCCAGCGCACGATGATCCATAGCGATGGTGATGGGCAGGATTTGGCGCACCGCAATGGTGTCGTTGCCCTGGGCGTCTGTCATTACGCGAGGACGCTTTTGGATGGAGTCAATGGCAAAGGCCGTGGTTTGGGGCGGAATGATCTCCAAGAGGGCACAACTGCCCTTGTGCTCTCTGTAAATAGAGCCTATGTTGGAGATGGTGGTGGTGCCCTGCTCAATATCTTTCTTGGTCAGGCGATCCGTGGTGGGGATGGAATAATATTTTTTCTTCTCCGCACCGTGGAGCGTGGTGATCTTGTGGGCGCCGGTCTTGGAGCCGATCAGCCGCATCACCGTCTGTGCCACCTTGCCCTGTTTCAGTCGCTGCAAGGTGTTGTCCAGCGATACCTCGTACATGACCTCGTCCATGTTGGAATTGCGCGCCCGGCGCTCGGTGTCCACAATGGCGGCGGTCATTTCGCTGAGGGTCTTATTGCCCATATCGCGCATGTTGACGGTCATCATCTGTCCGTCCGGCAGCAGCATGGGCATGGACACATCAATGTGGTCAAAATATTTCAGGCACCCGCGCACCAGGCGGCGATTAAACAGCAGGTGTGTGTTCATGGACGGCGCTGCCTTCAACCCCTCGCAGATGATTTTCATCATCACGGTATTCAGAGTGATCTTTTCCTCCCGGCTTTTGCAGTTGGCATTCAACGCTTTGACTACCGGCAAAATATCTGTTACATCTGCCTCGTACATCACGATGGCGTGGGGGATCTCTCGCCAGCTCTCTGTGGTCATGTTGGATACGATTTTGCGTGCAATGCCAAAGTGTTCTTCTTTAATCAGTGCCATTGGTTCGATCAGTCGCCGATCTCCCGTTCCGGGGAACGGGTCCTCCTTGAACCTGTGACGGTATTCCAACGCCAGCTTGGGTCGGAATTTTGGGTGGCAAATTTTGATCAGTGCCCGCGCCCGTTCCTTTGAGTGGTGCCGTACTCGGTGACCACATAGTTCACATCGTTACGCGGGGTGGTGATGGCGCTGCCTTCGGTGATAATGGGCACAATGCGGGAAAGGTGACCCCGCTTGGCAGTTGAGGGCATGGCAATAATGGAGCGGCCGCCACGACTCATGGTGGCACCTCGCACAAAGTCCACCTGACCGCCTACGGCGCTAAATTGGTTTAGCCCCACGGTGTCTGCGACCACCTGCCCCAGCAAGTCCACTTGCAGGCAGGAGTTAATGGAGACCACATTGTCGTTCTTGGCGATCACCGACGGATTGTTTACATAATTGATGGGGTGCATCTCTACGGATGGATTGTTGTTGATATAAGCGTTCAGCTTATCCGTACCCAAGGCGGCGCCAATGACGGTGCGGCCTCGGTGAATTTGCTTTTTCGCATTGTTGATGACACCTGCCTCCAGCAGGTCCACCACGCCGTCGCCTACCAGTTCACTGTGCAGGCCTAAATCCTTTTTGTTCCACAGTTGGGCGCACACGGCGTTGGGAATACCGCCGATACCCAGTTGCAGGCAGTCGCCGTCGTGAATTAGGTCGGCGCAGTTTTTGCCGATCTGCAGCTCCACCTGGCTGATCTCTGCGGAGGGCACCTGGGGCAGAGGCTCGTTGATCTCTACAAAGGCGTCAAATTCCCGTACATGGCGAATGCTGTTGCCAAAGGTGCGGGGCATATAGCTGTTGACCTGGGCAATTACGGTTTTGGCCACGCCGCACACACCCTTGGTGTAGTCCACGGTGGTGCCAAAGGATACATAGCCGTGCTCGTCCGGCGGCGATACCATCACCACCGCCACATCCGGGCACACATAATTCTCCAGCAGGTCCGGAATCTCATAAAAATGGCAGGTGGTAAGTCGCAAGTGCCGTTGGCAATGGCGTTCCGGTTACCGGCAGAGGCAAACAGACAGTTCAGGTGAAAGTGCCCGGCCATTTCCGGCGCCGTCCAGGGGCAATCCCCTAAGGTGAGCATGGAGATGATCTCCACATCCTGAAAGTTCCGGTACTGCTCCACCAGCGCCCGTTCAATGCCCAGCGGCTCGCCGCAGGCAAAGCCGGTGACTACCTTGTCTCCGTTATGGATCAGGGCAATGGCTTCGTTTACGGTCATTCGCTTTGACTGATATATGCTTTTCCAGTCCATAGGCTCTCCAAAATTCTGTGCACAGCACAGTAATAGACAAAATCGAAAAAATGACGAATAAACGCCAATTCTTTAGGAATTAGTATAGTATTAGGCGCGCTGTTTGTCAATGAATTCTTGCATTTGCGTGCCGTTTTTTGTATGATGAAGGTAATCTGTACTATTTGTGAGGTTCATTATGATCTATGAAGTGACGCAGTTTGGCCTGCCTAAGAATATTGCCGTCGGGGTGACGGAAGCCCTGCGCCAAATGCAGCCGGGGGACACCCTGCACTTTCCCAAGGGGGAGTACCATTTTTACAAAGACTATTGCCAAAGTTTGTTGGTACACACCAGCAATACAGACAGCTTTCAGCGGCCGAAAAAGACCTTTGGCATTTTGTTGCAGGATAAAGAGCAGCTGACCCTGGACGGGGACGGCTCCGTTTTTGTGTTCCACGGCAACATCAGCGCTTTGGGCGTACTGCGGTGTCGGCAGATCACTCTGCGGAATTTTACCATTCGTTACGCCTGCCCCACCAATGTGGAGCTGGAGGTGACCGCCAAGCAAGGCCACACGGTCAGCTATCGAGTACCGGAGAATCAGCCCTTTTATATGGACGGCGGCAGCGTGGTCTTTTTTGAGCAAAGTCCCTTTACCAAGAAGAATTACTGGCAAATGCGCAACAACGAGAACAGCAGCTGCGCCGTGCGTCACCGGGGGGAGACGGTGTTCCGTGAGGTGGACCAGCCGTTTTCTGGACTGCACCGCACCCGCCGCACCGGGGCGCGCACCTTTGATGTATGGTCCCTGCGGAAGAAGAAATATCAGATCGGGGAGACGGTCGCTCTCTCTATGAACAACTGCCGAGAGACGGCAGGCGCCTTTTTCTCCGAGAGCAGCGACCTTGCCGTGGCACAGGTGACGGTGAATTACCTGCACGGTTTTGGTTGGTTGACCCAAATGTGCCGGAATGTGTCCTTTACCGGGGTGCACTTTCACCCGGATTCGCAGCATCATGTGTCGTCTTTTGCGGACTGTATTCATGTGTGCGGCTGTAAGGGTACGGTAACCATAAAGGACTGTTCCTTTACCCAGGCGCATGACGACGCCATCAACATTCACGGTGCGTTCCTGCGCTTTGTGCGCCGCGTTGATGACCATACGGCGGTATTTCAGTTTGTGCACCGACAGCAGGGTGGCTACCGGGCGTTTTTCCCCGGCGATACGGTGCGCTTTTATTATCGCAGCTCTTTGCAGCCCTGCGGAGAAGAAAATACCGTGGCTGCGGTGGAGGACGATATAGATGCCAAAACCTGCACCTTGACCTTTGATCGGCCTTTGCCAGAGGATATAGACGCCAAGTTCCGAGGACAGCAGAATGTAGTGATTGAGAATGCCAGCTACTGCCCGAATGTGGAAATCAGCGGTTGCTCCATTCATGGCATTCCCACCCGGGGCATTCTCTGTACCACCGGCGGTCATGTAGATATTCATCACAACACCTTTGCGCATGTGTTTATGGCCAATGTGTTTGTCAGCAATGACGCTAACGACTGGTATGAGTCCGGTCCGGTGCGGGATATGCAAATTCATCACAATGTATTCCACCTGCCAACCCTGCGGCAAAAGCGGTTTTGGCCCACGCTGGCGGCGGTGTTGGTGGAGTCGATCACGCTGGGCGGCAAGATCACCGCGCCCGTTCACAGCGGTATTCGTATTTTTGAGAATGAGATCACCCTTACTGACGGCTACGCGCTTTGGAGCAAAGGCGGCGGGGATATTGAGATCGACGACAAAGGAACACCCGGTACATATCGAACCGCTGGACAAATAAAAAGATATATAAAAGCAGCCTTTCCGTTCATTGTCGGAAAGGCTGTTCCTTTATGCTATGATTTTGCGTTGGTTTCTTTGTCTTTCATGATCTTGACCATCATTTGATTGACCTTATACACATCGCCGCAGCCCAGGGTCAGCACCAAGTCACCCGGCTCCACATGGTCGGTCACATACTTGGCAATCTCCGGGAAAGTATCCAGCTGCACGGCACCGGGGATCTTATCTGCCAGGTCCTTGGCGTGAATGCCGATGGTGTTTACCTCGCGGCTGCCCATAATGGCAGAGATCACGCACTTGTCCGGAATTTGCAGCACCCGGGCAAAGTCGTCCAGCAACTCGCTGGTGCGGCTGAAGGTAAAGGGCTGGTGCACCGCCCATACCCGCTTGTAGCCATTTGCATAGCCGCGCGCAGGGTGGCCTGCAACTCGGTGGGGTGGTGACCGTAATCGTCGGCAAAGGTTACGCCGCAGTAGGTGCCGGTGAGCTCAAACCGCCGGTGCGCGCCGTGAAAGTCCTTTAGCCCCCGGCAAATATCCTCCGGCTTGGCGCCGCTTTCATAGGCAGCGGCAAAGGCAGCCAGAGAATTGAGAATATTATGCGCGCCGGGCACGCAAATCTCTGCGTGGCAAAGGAACTGCCCATTGTGGTACACATCGTAATCGGAGTGGAACCCGCCGGGTACATGAATGTTCTTGGCCTGCCAGTCACAGTGGTCGCCGGTGCCAAAGGTGATCATCTTTTTGCCGGTCACCTGGGCCATGGCCTCTACGGTATTGGCGTCGTCGCCGTTATAGATCACCGTGCGCGTGGCCTTGTTGGCAAATTTGATGAATGCCTCTTGAATGTGCTCCAGATCGCCAAAGAAATCCAGGTGATCCCGGTCAATGTTCAGCACCACCGCAATGTCCGGATCCATGTGCAAAAAGGTGTTGTTGTATTCGCAACTTTCACATACAAAGTTTTGGCTGTGGCCGTAGCGGCCGTAGGCGTTAATGGCAGGCAGCTTACCGCCGATGACGGCGCTGGGGTCCAGCCCTGCCTCCAGCAGCACCTGGGTGGTCATAGAAGAGGTAGTGGTCTTGCCGTGGGTGCCGCTGATGCCAATGCAGTTGGAGAAAATGCGGCTCATGGCGCCCAGCAGCTCCGCCCGCTCAAAGCAGGGGTAATGCGTCTTAGCCCATTCCAGCTCCTCGTTGCCCTCTAAGATGGCGTTGGTGTAAATCACCAGCTGAATATCCGGGGTCAGGTTGGCCTTGGTCTGGCCCAAATAGACTTTGGCGCCCTCTTTTTCAATCCGGCGAAAAGTCTCGGTGTCGTTATTGTCCGAGCCGGACAGCTGATAGCCCAGGGACAGCAGGATTTCGGCCAGCGAACACATACCCGAGCCGCCGATGCCGATAAAGTGGATGCGCTTGACTTCCTTTAGTAAAGTATCTATATCTTTCATGAGAGAACCTCCCAATTCTTTTTTTCATATTATACTACCAAAAGGCGGAAAAATAAATACATATTCCGCAGGAACTGAAAAAATTTTCTGTCATAGAATATGGAGTAGAAAGGAATAGGCACAAAATGCCTTTGTGGGGTGTAGAGATGAAACTGGATACATTTGCCGTGCCGTTTACCGCCGATCGGCGTATGGCGTATGCGGCGGCTTACCTGGAGCAGTGCTCCTATCGGCAGGTGGAGGAGGTGCAGGCGGCGGACTTTGTGCTGCTGCCGGTGCCGGCAAAGGATTATATGCTGGAGGGACTGGACGGCAAGACCGTTTTTTGGGGGCGGCAGCTATCCCGGCACGCTGGACTACTGCAAAAATGAGAATTTTGCGGAGAAAAACGGCATACTCACCGCCGAGGGCGCCCTGTGGTTGGCACAAAATCATCTGGAGCGGGCACTCTACCGCAGCCGGGTGTTGGTGTGTGGCTATGGGCGAATCGGTCGGGTACTTTCCGGGCTGCTGCTGGCCCACGGCGCCGATGTGACCGTGTGTTCCCGCAGTGCCCTGAGCAAGACCCAGGCGCTGTTTACCGGTGCCCGGCATACGGACTTTTCCGGCCTGGTGCAGCCGGGGGATTATGATTTGGTCTATAATACGGTGCCCCACATGATTTTTACCAAGCGAGAGCTACAGGCGCTGCGGCGAGACACGGTACTGGTGGACCTGGCGTCCTTCCCCGGCGGGGTGGATACGCTGATGGCCCACACCCTGGGAATCACGGTGGTGGACGGGCGCAATCTGCCCGGCCGCACCGCCCCGGAGACTGCCGGCGCGCTGATCGGCGAGACTGTGGCCGAAATGATTGAGGAGGGACTGGAATGAAGATCGGGTATTGCCTGACCGGCTCCTTTTGCACCTTTGCTAAGTCCTTGAGGCACTGGAGGCGCTGGTGCGGGCCGGTCATATCATAACGCCCATTATGAGCCAGACGGCTTACACCACGGACACCCGCTTTGGGGACGCGGTGGATATTCAAAATCGGCTGATCGCCATTACCGGCAACAGTATTATCCACACGATTGCCCAGGCGGAGCCGGTGGGACCAAAGAAGATGTTTGATGTGCTGGCCATTGTGCCCTGCACCGGCAACACGCTGGCAAAGCTGGCAGCGGGCATTACGGACACGGCGGTTACGATGGCTGCCAAGAGCCACCTGCGCAATGACGCCCCGGTGGTCATTGGCGTGTCCACCAATGACGCTTTGGGCGGCGCTGCCAAGAATATCGGCCAGCTGCTCAATTACAAGCACTTTTATTTTGTGCCCTTTGGCATGGATAACTGTTATATGAAGCCCAAGTCCATGGTGTGCGATTTTGCCCGGGTGCCCCAGGCCATTGAACTGGCAGCGCAGGGACAGCAAATCGCGGAAAAAATTTTCTGATTTTTTTGTTTCGTATGACAATCGGTGCAAAAATGCCTATATTAGTCTTATTGCTTAAAACGAAATTTAAGTATAGGCGAAAGCTAAAAAATCGGGCGGAGAGCGGCGGCTTTCTGACAAAAGAGGAAGTGCATAATTGGAAAAGATCATTGACCTGCGGAACATCACGGTCAGCTACGGCGACAATGTGATTTTAGACAAACTGAATCTGTATATAAATGAAAAAGAGTTTATAACGCTGCTGGGACCCTCCGGCTGCGGCAAAACCACAACGCTGCGCTGTATTGCCGGCTTTGTGCAGCCGGACAGTGGGGAAGTGGTCTTTGAAGGCAAAGTCATCAATGATGTGCCCCCGCACAAACGCCGGGTGAACACCATTTTTCAGCGTTATGCTCTTTTTCCGCATTTAAATGTGTATGAGAATATCGCCTTTGGCCCGGAACTGCAAAAGAAGAGCCGCAGCGAGGTGCGCCAAACGGTGGCGGAAATGCTGGAGCTGGTAAACCTGAAAGGGTTGAAAAGCGGAGTATCTCCTCACTGTCCGGCGGGCAGCAGCAGCGAGTGGCCATTGCCCGCGCTTTGGCCAATCACCCCCATGTGCTGTTGCTGGACGAGCCGCTGGGCGCGCTGGATTTAAAGCTGCGAAAGGATATGCAAAAGGAGCTGAAAGCCATTCAAAAGCGGCTGGGCATTACCTTTATCTATGTGACCCACGACCAGGAGGAAGCGCTGTCTATGAGCGACACGGTGGTGGTGATGGATAAAGGCAAAATTCAGCAGATCGGCACCCCGGAGGATATTTATAACGAGCCGGTAAACGCCTTTGTAGCGGATTTTATCGGAGAGTCCAATATCGTGGACGCTGTGATGGTGCGGGATTATGTGGTGCGCTTTGGCGGCGTGACCTTTGACTGCCTGGACAGCGGCTTTGCCCCCAATGAATTTGTAGAGGCCGTGGTGCGCCCGGAGGATATTCAACTGTGCGACCCGGGGCATAAGGCAGCCCTGACCGGCACCATTACAGATGTGGTGTTCAAGGGTGTGTTCTTTGAGATTTTTGTGGATGTGGGCGGCTTTATCTGGATGGTGCAGACCACGCATTACCACGCGGCGGGCAATACCGTGGGCATGTATATTGAGCCGGACGCCATTCATATTATGAAGCGCAGTGAGTACAGCGGCGAATTTGGCGACTATTCCACCTTCTCGGACGAGATGGACCATATCTCGGATGCCGATTATAACTGGGAGGAGGAGAGCAATGAGCAATCTGGGTCGTAAACTGCTGGACAAGCCCTATGCCCTTTGGGCGGTGCTGTTTGTACTGGCGCCCCTTTGCATGGTGGTCTACTATGCGTTTACGGACACCGGCGGCGCCTTTTCTCTCCACTCGGTGAGCCAAATCCCGTCCTATCTGTCTACCATTTTGCTGTCGGTGCTCTATGGCTTGGCTGCCACGGTGATCTGTCTGCTTTTGGGCTACCCCTTTGCCTATTTGATCTCCAAGCACGCGGCGCGCCGCCAGCGAACGGTGGTGCTCTTGGTGATGCTGCCCATGTGGATGAACTTTCTCATTCGTACTTACAGCTGGATGACGATTTTAGGTGATTCCGGCGTGATCAACAGCTTTTTGACCGCCGTGGGGCTGGAGCCGGCCAAGCTGATCAACACCGGCGGTGCTGTAATATTGGGTATGGTTTATAATTTCCTACCCTATATGATTTTGCCTATTTATTCCCTACTGTCCAAGCTGGACGGCTCGCTGATTGAGGCAGCAGAGGATTTGGGCAGCAGTCGGCATCAGGTGTTTCAGCGGGTGGTGTTGCCTATGTCCCTGCCCGGTGTACTCTCCGGCATTACCATGGTGTTTGTGCCCTGCGTATCTACCTTTTACATTACCCAAAAGCTGGGCGGCGGCCAGGTGGTACTGGTTGGCGATGTGATTGAGACCCAGTTCCAAAGCGCCAATAACTACAACCTGGGGGCTGCGCTGTCCCTGGTGCCTTCCAGACCCTGCCCATCTACATTTTCTCTATGACCAAAAAGCGGGTGAAGCCGGATATGTACGCCTTGTCATTTCTGATGTTCTTGACCATTTTGGTTTTGCTGATCCTGTCCAACTGGATGCAGGCCAGAGCGGAGAAGCGGGAGAAGGGGGAGCGCCAATGAAAAAGTGTTTTTCTACTTTTCTGCTGACCCTGCTGGTGCTGCTGGCAATACCCCAATGTCAGCGCCTTTGCGGCGGACGATGTGTTCACGCCGGCGCAAAAGGCCTATTACAAGAACCTGGGGCTGCAAGGCACTACGGTGAATGTGTATAATTGGGGCGAGTATATCTCCGAGGGGCAGGAGGGCGCTATGAATACCGTTAAGGAATTTGAGCGGCTCACCGGTGCCAAGGTGAGCTGTCCGGCGGCGGTGTGTCCTATGATGTGATCATTCCTTCGGACTATATGATCCAGCGTCTGCTGGAGGAGGATATGCTGCTGCCTTTGGACTACGGCAATATTCCCAATTATGACAAGTATATTGCCCCGGACTGCAAGGGGCTGTATTTTGACCCCCAGCAGAAGTACACCGTGTGCTACAACATTGGCACCACGGTGCTGATCTATAACAAAAAAGCTGGTGAAAGAAGCGCCTAAAAGCTGGTCTGTGCTGTGGGACGAACAGTACCGGGACAAGGTGCTGATGTTTAACAATTCCAGAGATGCTTTTGCCCTGGCTCAGTTCATGCTGGGACAGGATTTGAACACCACCTCGGAGGAGGACTGGAACGCGGCGGCGGAGCTGCTCGCCAAGCAAAAAGGATGCGGTGCACCCGGTGTATGTGATGGATGAGGTGTTCAACCTGATGGAAAGCGGGGAGTATGCCTTTGCCACCTATTATGCCGGCGATTATATCCTGATGCAAGACAACAATCCGGATTTGGGTTGCTGCTTTCCGGAGGAAGGTGTCAATCTGTTTTATGACGCCATGTGCGTGCCCAAATGCACACAAAACAAAAAAGGGCGCCGAGGCGTTTATCAACTTTATGCAAGAGCCACAAGTAGCGCTTGCCAATCAGGAGTATATCTACTACGCTTCACCCAATTTGGCGGTGCGGCAGGATGAGAACAATTCCCTGTACGGCAATCCGGTGGTGTATCCCAAGGTATGGCCTAAGGGACAGTATTTTTACAATTTGCCCCAGAATATTCTGGAGCTGCAAAACGACTTGTGGGCTCGGGTTAAAAGCGGCCAGCTGTCAGCAGACGGCAAGGCCCAGGACCGGCGCATTTACTGGGCGTCCGGTGCGGTGGGCGCAGCGGCAGTGGTGGCGGTGGCGGCCCGGCTGATCCATAAGGCTCGCAAGAATAAAGAACAGGATTTGAGGGATCTGTATTGAGTACGCAGTTTAAGTGCGCCATCTTTGATTTGGACGGCACGCTGGTGAATACGATTGATGACCTGGGACTGGCTACGGACTATGTGCTGGAGCAGTACGGCCGCACGCCCAAGTGGACCCAGGCAGATTATAAGAAATTGGTAGGCAACGGCGCCAAAAAGCTGGTAGAGCGCGCTTTTGAGCACCAGCTCTCACCGGAACAGCTGGAAGAAGCTTACGCTATGTTTAAGGTGAAGTATAACGCTGTTAAAATGGATCACGCCCATGCCTATCCCGGGATTCAGGCGGCGCTGGATGACTTAAAGGCCAGGGGCATTCGTCTGGGCGTTGTCACCAACAAACCGGCGGAAGCTGCCCGGGGTATGGTGGAGCAGATCTTTGGCAAAGACTATTTTGATGTGGTAATCGGCGCCACAGACGACCTGCCCAAGAAACCGGACCCCACCACTGTGCGTATGGCGCTGGAGGCGCTGGGTTGCAGCGCCAAGGAGGCTATGTACTTTGGCGACAGTGATGTGGACATGATCACCGGGCGCAATGCGGGGATAGAGACCATCGGTGTGTCCTGGGGCTTTCGCTCCTTTGGGGAGCTGTTTGCCCAGCACCCGGCGGCCATTATTGATGACCCCAGTCATATCCCCAGCCTTTTTTTTTGAAAATGTAGGCAAAGCCCTTGACAATATCTGCCGTATTTGCTATAATTCTATGCGTTGAGCGAGAGTGGCGGAATCGGCAGACGCGCACGTTTGAGGGGCGTGTGGGGTGACTCGTACGGGTTCAAGTCCCGTCTCTCGCACCATAACTGGACACCAATTTTGATACTATGCGTATCTTGATTGGTGTCCAGTTTCTTTTTATAAAGTCCTTGATTTGCAAGGCTTTTTCGATACATAAACAAAATAGAAAAATTCACAAGTAAATGATATAATTTAAAAAATGAGGAAGATTTTTTTGAATTTAGTGACGTATGACACATTTTCCCCGTCTATTAGGGTGAAAGGCTTTAATACTAAGGGAAGAGGAGAAGCCTATGGATGATAAGCAGATATTAGATTTATATTGGGAGCGCTCCGAAGCTGCTATATCCGAAACTTCAAAAAAATACGGAAAGTATTGCAGATACATAGCCTTTAATATTCTTCACAATGACGAAGATAGCGAGGAATGTGTAAATGATACTTATTTAAGAGCTTGGAACAGCATACCGCCTAACCGTCCATCTGTCCTAAAAACTTTTTTAGGGAAGATTACTCGCAACCTATCTTTGGACAGGTACGAACTGCTTAATGCAAAGAAACGTAATGGTGGGCAAATGCCATTGGTTTTTGATGAAATACAAGAGTGCATACCATCGTTGGATAGTACAGAAAACATTGTTGAAGAAATCGCTCTAACGGATATTCTCAACCGCTTTCTTTCTTCCCTGTCATTAGAACAGCGAAAAATCTTTATGAGAAGATATTGGTATTTATCGCCCATTAAAGAAATTGCAACGGAATATGGTATGAGCGAGAGCAAAATCAAGATGTCATTATTTCGTTCAAGGAACGAACTCAAAAAATTGTTAGAGAAAGAAGGTATCTCTGTATGAAAGAAAAGAAACTTTTAAGGGCATTGGGAAATGTCGATAATCAGTATATTAAGGAGGCTGAACCTATGAAAAAAAAAGTAAAATAACTAATCGGCAAAAATGGGTGTCTGTTGCAGCTTGCTTCGTACTCGTTGCTGTGATTGGAGTGGGAGTTTTTCAAAGCAATCTGTTTGGTACAAAAACGATATTGCCACGCTGAATGATGGAGAAACAATTACTTTTGTTAAAAATGACTTATCACAATCTTCAATTAACTTAAATGTAACAACAAGACCTTTGAGCGATGCTGAAATTGAAATGCTTTTTGCAGACTTGCCTGTTACCGCAGATGCTTATTTTGATGCTGACAATCATAATATTCTGGTACTATCATTGATGGAAAATCACTTCAATATCAACGCAGGATATTTCGTAACAAAGTCAAATAGTCAAGGTGTCAAAACCGTAATATATTATGCAACCTTTGATATGGGAGAGAACACTATTTATGTAGAGTATTCTGGCGTTGAAAAAAAGTGAAACTGTAAAAAACAACTTGGCAGACACAATTTTGAAGTTGATTGAGAACGGTGCATTTGATTTGAGCCAAATCCAAGAATAATCTGCAAATTTCATATACTAAGAACTTGGTGGATACCTATTCCTATGCGCATGAAAGACGGTAGTACAGTTGCACTTTTTAACGAAAGGCACACCTTTTAACGATTTATACGAGGGGTGTGCATTTGGTATCAGAATTGGTCACTACTTTCAAGAAAAGACCTCGACGGATGTATGTCCGCAGGGTCTTTTTCTTTTTTGTTTTTCCCTCGCTTTATGACTTTTAATAGACAAAGTGCCCTGCCCGGGGTGGTGTTCTGCCGGATGGGGCATTTTGCTGCTTGACTTTCGATAGGGCTATCCCGTATAATGAGAGTCCGACTGTAAGAATGGGGGATTTTTTTATATGTCTAAGTCAAAGAACGCAAAGCGCTTCGGCACCCGCTGGGGCTTTATCTTAGCGTCCGTGGGTTCGGCCGTGGGTATGGCCAATGTGTGGGGCTTTCCCAACAAAATGGGCCAGAACGGCGGCGGGGCGTTTTTGCTGATCTATTTATTGTTTGTCGTGCTGTTCGGCTGCATTGCGCTGCCGGCGGAGTTTGCTGTGGGCCGCTGGGCCGGCACCGGCACCCTGGGCTCTTATGCCCGCGCCTGGCGCTCCCGCAGTCCCAAGGCGGAGAAGGCCGGGGGCGCCCTTGGGTGGCTGCCGCTGGCCGGGTCTATGTGCATTGCCATCGGCTATGCGGTAATCGTCAGCTACGTGCTCAAGGCGCTGGTGGATTCGATCACCGGCACGCTAATGACGGTGGATACCTCCAGCTGGTTTCAGGCTTTCTCTACAAAGGATTTTTCTGTGGTACCGTACCATATCATCGTGGTGGTGGGCACGCTGCTGACCCTGCTGCTGGGTGCCAACAGCATTGAAAAGACAAATAAAGTGATGATGCCGCTGTTTTTTTTATTATCTTCCTGGTGCTGGCGGTGCGTGTGGCGCTGCTGCCCGGTGCGGCGGTCGGCTATCGGTTTATGCTCACGCCCCACTGGGACGCTTTAAAGGATCCTAAGGTTTGGATCAGCGCCATGGGACAGGCTTTCTTTTCCTTGTCCGTCACCGGCAGCGGTATGATTGCTTACGGCGCCTATTTGTCCAAAGAGGAGGATGTGGTAGGTGTTGCTCGCCATACGGCACTGTTTGATACCATTGCGGCACTGGTGGCTTCCTTGGTGATTATTCCCGCGTGCTTCTCTTACGGGCTGGATGTGGGGGCAGGCCCCGGTCTGCTGTTTGTGACCCTGCCGGAGATCTTGCAGGACATTCCCATGGGCCGTCTGTTTGCGGTGATTCTTTATGTGGCAATGATTTTCGCCGGGGTCAGCTCGCCTGCAAAACATGTTCGAGGCGGTGGCAGAGTCCTTGCTTCATCGATTCCCCAAGCTGAGCCGCAAGGTGGTGCTGGTGCTGCTGGCGGTGGTGTGCCTGGGCGCCGGGATTGGGATGGAGACCATATCTAAGTGGGGACCGTGGATGGACCTGGTGTCGATTTATATTATCCCCATCGGCGCCACCCTGGGCGCTGTGTCCTGGTTCTTTATTATGAAGAAGGACGATCTGCTGGCGGCGGTGAATACCGGCAGCGGTAAGCGCCATGGTGCGCTTTGGTATAATGTGGGCCGTTTTGTCTATGTTCCCCTGGCAGCGCTGCTGTGCGGGGTGGCACTGATCGCGCATGTGGCGTTTTAATGTTGCATAAAGTGGACGCAAAATCGGAGAATTTGCATTTTTAGTCTTTACTATCACGCATTAGTGTGCTAAAATAATTGCAGATTTCAATTTGGAGGCCATTATGGGACTGAATTTGCATAATAAAATTTGGACTTTTTGTTTAAGGCTGTGCTGGCGCTGGAGAATGTAGAGGAGTGTTACGATGCAAAGATGCTGTCCGAAAAATGCGTATATACGGATATTGTCAACGAGACCGGTGCGTCTACCGCCACCATCAGCCGGGTGAACCGCTCTTTGCAGTACGGCTGCGATGGGTATGACAAGATCTTTGAGCGGATCGACCGGCAAGAGCAGGGCAATGATGAATCCGTATGATGCCTGGGCGCAGGTCTATGACCACCTGACGGAAAATGTGGAGTATGAAGCCAGAAGTGCGTACATTTCCGGCTTCTTTTTGCAATATGGGGTAGAACCGGGGGCACAGGTGCTGGATCTGGCCTGCGGCACCGGCAGTATCAGCCGCTGCCTTCTGGAGCGGGGCTACCGGGTTACCGGGGTGGATCTGTCTGCGGATATGCTCACCATCGCCCAAAGCAAGTGCCCGGAAGGCGCATTTTATCGGGCGTCCATGACGGAATATTCTGCTCCGGCGCAGTTTGATGCCTGCGTGTGTTTGCTGGACAGTATCAATCACTTAACGGCTTTGTCCGATGTGGAAGATTGCTTTTGCCGTGTGGCGGAGAATTTACGCCCCGGCGGGCTGTTTTTGTTTGATGTGAATACGGTTTATAAGCACCGGCAGGTGCTGGCAGGGCAGACCTTTGTGTTTGATGAAGAAGATTATTATTTGGTGTGGGACAATGAGGCGCTGGACGATACGGCAGTGCGGGTGCTCATCGACCTGTTTTGCTATAACGGCGAGAGTTATGACCGCTTAAGCGACAGCTTTATCGAGCGGGCCTATACCCATCGGCAGCTAACGGCGGCACTCTCAGAATTTGAGATTTTGGGTCGCTATGCGGAGCTGACCACAGACGCCCCCGGGCCGGAGACCCAGCGGGTGTTTTATGTTTGCAAGAGAAAGGAATAATGCCATGGGCAAGATCGTAAGATATATCACAGAGGACGGCAGCGCCTTTATTTTGGCGGCGGATACCACGGATATTGCCGCTCGGGCGGAGCAGATTCACCACACCTCTGCCGTGACCACAGCGGCTTTAGGCCGCCTGCTGACGGCGGCGTCTATGATGGGCGATATGCTCAAGGGCGCGGATGACAGTGTGACCCTGCGCCTGAACGGCGGTGGACCGGCAGGTTCGCTGATCGCTGTGTCGGACAGCAAGGGCAATCCACGGGGCTATGTGCAAAACCCGGTGGTGGAGCTGCCGCTAAACGATAAGGGTAAGCTGGATGTGCGAGGCGCCGTAGGTACGGACGGCTATCTGTATGTAATGAAAGATGTGGGGCTAAAGGAGCCGTATGTGGGTCAGACCGCCATTGTCAGCGGCGAGATCGCCGAGGATATTACCAATTATTTTGCCGTGTCCGAGCAGACCCCTTCTGTGTGCGCCTTGGGTGTGCTGGTGAACCCGGACCTGACCGTACAGTGTGCCGGCGGCTTTTTGATCCAGTTGTTGCCCGGCTGCCCGGAGGAGACCATCTCTGCGATTGAGACGGCCATTGACTCTATCCCGCCGGTGACCACCATGCTGGCACAGGGGCTGACGGTAGACGAGATTGCCGCCAAGGCTATGGGCACCTTGAAAATTGACAAACTGGATGAATATCCCATTGCCTATCGCTGCAACTGCAACCGGGAGCGGGTGGAGACGGCGCTGCTCACCGCCGGGGAAGAAGAATTGCGCCAGATGATCGACGCAGGGGAGGATATTCAGGTGGAATGCCACTTCTGCGACAAGACTTACAGCTTCACGCCGGAGCAGTTAAACGACCTGCTAAAAAAATCCAAATAAAATTGAAAAAAAGGTGTTGACTTTTCGGGAAAGTTATTGTATTATATAACCCGTCGCTGATGGCGACACCTTGTGGAAGTTTAGCTCAGCTGGGAGAGCATCTGCCTTACAAGCAGAGGGTCACAGGTTCGAGCCCTGTAACTTCCACCACAGATGGCCCGGTAGTTCAGCTGGTTAGAACGCTTGCCTGTCACGCAAGAGGTCGACGGTTCGAGCCCGTTCCGGGTCGCCATTTGTGCTTCTGTAGCTCAGTCGGTAGAGCAGAGGACTGAAAATCCTCGTGTCGATGGTTCGATTCCGTCCGGAAGCACCATATCTGCGGATTTAGCTCATCTGGTAGAGCGCCACCTTGCCAAGGTGGAGGTAGCGAGTTCGAGTCTCGTAATCCGCTCCATCGGGCACTTTGTATTCTACATTGTGCCCATTCTTTTCCCGGCACCATAGCCAAGTGGTAAGGCAGAGGCCTGCAAAGCCTTTATGCCCCAGTTCAAATCTGGGTGGTGCCTCCAATGTCCCAAAGGCGTAAGTCTTTGGGACTTTTACTTTTATCTATTCACTCTTCACTAAAAAGTGCCTTTGTGCCATTGGAAGTAATAAGTAATAGTGAAAAGTGAAAAGTGATCTGCAAGGCGTTGCCTTGCTTTTTTTATTAACAGAATATATAATGCGTATGTGAGGTGCGTTTGCTATGAACGATAGTCCGTTATTGATAAAATCTAAAGCATTTGCGCTTGATGTAATACGAGTTTGCAAAGAACTGAGAGCGGTAAAATGTGAAGGTGCGCTTATTAATCAGTTTTTGCGTTGCGGAACAAGTATCGGCGCTAATATCAGAGAAGCCTTTATGCCCACAGTAAAGCCGATTTTATCGCTAAGCTTCAAATTGCTCTCAAGGAATGTTCCGAGAGCGAATATTGGATAGAACTGCTTATGGAGAGCGGGTATTACAAAGAAACAGCATTGCTCGATCAATGCATAGAAATTAAACGGATGTTGATCTCTTCTATCAATACGGCAAAGAAAAACAAATGATGATAGGACTATTACTGCATTCGATGAGACCTGCCGCTTTTTCTTTTGCCATTTTTATCTGCTTATTTTTGCTTTCCCGGCACACCTGTGCCGGGATTTTCTGCTTTTATTTGGAAAGCGGGGAAGTGCTGCGCAAAAAGATGGACGGTAGCGTTCTCGTCTCTCCCGGGTGGGAAATTGCAAACAAAAAGAAAAGACACTAAGGAAAAACCTCAGTGCCTTTTGGCGCAGAAGGAGAGACTCGACAGGGCGCTGCCCTGTCTGTTCGCTGCGCGAACGATCCCATTTATGTCCCTTTTTGCTGCGCAAAAAGATGGACGGTAGCGTTCTCGTCTCTCCCGGGTGAGAAGTTGCAAACAAAAGAAAAGGTACCAAGGAAAATCCTTGATACCTTTTGGCGCAGAAGGAGAGACTCGAACTCGCGCCGGTTTCCCGACCTACGCCCTTAGCAGGGGCGCCTCGTCACCACTTGAGTACTTCTGCATACTGTGTTGTAACTTGTGCTAAACCGCTGTCAAGTTTTATCATCAAAGAGCCATGCTCCTTGTGTGATACCGAATGGCGGAGAAGGTGGGATTCGAACCCACGGTGCCTTGCGACACGACGGTTTTCAAGACCGCTCCGTTATGACCACTTCGGTACCTCTCCGTTTGTGCTTTGATATAATAGCATACCCGGGCGGGCCTTGTCAAGCAAAAGTGAAAAAACACCGTTTGTGACAGGGCAGAAAAGTTTTTTTTCAAAAAATGGAAAAAGGGTGTTGAAATTTCCGAACAGATGTGTTATAGTATTTGCACGCGATGAGAAAGCCGTTCAGGCACATGCGCAGGTGTAGTTCAATGGTAGAATGTCAGCTTCCCAAGCTGAACACGAGGGTTCGATTCCCTTCACCTGCTCCACGGAAAATATAGAGGTATAGCTCAGTTGGTTAGAGCGCTCGCTTCACATGCGAGAGGCCGTGGGTTCGAATCCCTCTATCTCTACCATATAACCGTCTTGCACTGCAAGGCGGTTTCTTCATATTTGCAGATAAAGGACGATGCGTTTTGCGGAACAGAACATTTGACCTGTTCAAATGGGCAGCGGCGCTGTTTGTGCTGCTGCTCCATGTGCCGTTTCCCGGCGATGTGGGTGGCACGGTGCGTATGTTTGCCCGGTGGGCGGTGCCGTTTTTCTTTATGGTATCCGGCTATTTACATACGGTGCGGTGCAGCGAGAGGATGCCGGTCGGCTGGTGCGCCGCATACGGCGACTGTTACGCATTTTTGTTCCGGCGGCCGGATTTTACGCGCTTTGGTGTTGCTTTTTGCTTAGTGACAAAACCCCGGCGGCCTTTTTTAAGAGCCATTATGCGATGGAAAATGTGATTTCGTTCTTCCTGCTGAACAACACGCAATCCAAGCCGCACCTGTGGTTTATTCCGGCGCTGATTTACTGCTACGGCGTGGTGCTGCTTTTGATGAAAATGCACAGAACCCACTGGTTGCGGTGGGCGCCGCTGCTGCTGTTGGTGCCGCTGGTGCTTGGTGAAGTGGTGGTGGGGATGCTCCACCGAGAGGTGGCTGCCCAGTACAGCCGAAATGCTTGGTTTACCGGTTTGCCCTGTTTTGCGTTGGGTCTGCTGTTTAAGGAAGCAGAGACGCAGATCAAACGCCTGGGTCGCAAGTGGCCGGCGCTTGGTGTGTTGGTGGCTTAGCACTGTCTGTTTTGGAATATCGGTATTTGAACGATAGCGCCGATTTGTATTTCGGTCCTTTGGTGGCTGCGGTCAGCTTGTTTTTGCTGGCCCAGAATGTGACTTGCACCTGGGAAAATCCCTTTGTGCTGTACGCCGAGGGGTCTGCGTTGGCGATCTACATTTTGCACCCGGCGCTGCGGAACCTGGCCCAGCGGCAGTTGCTGCCCTGGTGGGGTGTGCGCGGCATGGCGGCAGATTGGCTGTTGCCGGTACTGACCTTGGCGCTGGCGCTGCTGGCTGCGGGAATCTGGTTGTGGCTTAAGGGCATTTGGAATAAACGAAAAACCCGGCAAGTGACTGCTTGACCGGGCGTGTAAAAAGAGAGAAGAGGAAGCAATATGAAAAGTGAGAAAGGCCAAAGCCTGGTGATGGTGGGTGTGGCGCTGTTTTTATTGGCAGGGCTGTGCCTGTATCTTGGCTTATCCCAGCCGAAGATCTCCTCCGGCGTGTTGGTTGAAACACCGACGACGGCGGTGCAATCCGGTACCACGACGCAGTCGGCTGCCGCCACCGTTGGTCGATCCGCTGCAAGCAGCACGGCAACGGCTGCGCAAACCGCCGCTTCCGGCAACGCGGGCACAGTCAGCTACCCGGTGAACCTGAACACGGCTACTTTTGAGGAATTGACCGCCATTCAAGGTATCGGTGACCAAAGAGCGGCGGCAATTTTGGCCTATCGGGAGCAGATTGGCAAATATACTTCCGTGGAACAGATCAAAGATATTCGCGGTATCGGTGACGGGCTGTATGCCAAGATCGCACCGTACCTGACCGTATGAACCCGGCACTGGAGCGGGTGCTGCGGTGGTTCTTTCCCCGTCGTTGCGCCCTGTGCGGCACAGTGGTGGCGCTGGATGAACCCCTTTGCCCGGAGTGCCAAAAGGTGCGCCCCATTGCCCGGCCCAAGTGCCTGCTGTGCGGTCGTTCCAAGAAAGACTGTACCTGCAAGGGTAAGCACCATGAATACGCAGGGGTCACCGCGCCCTTTGTGTATCGGGACAGCTTGGTGGCGGCTATTCATAACTTGAAGTTTTACGATTTTCCCATGCTGGCGGATTATATGGGAGACTGTATGGCTGCCGCTGTGCGAGTGGATTTCGCCGATGTGGCCTTTGACTATGTGGCAGCTGTGCCCTTGGGCAGAGCGCCGCCGCAGAAAACGCGGCTATAATCAAGCGGAACTGCTGGCCCGCCGAGTGGCAGGGGCGTTGCACATTCCCTATGCGGATCTGCTGGAGAAGGTGCGCAACAATCCGGCGCAACGCAAGCAGAACGCCCGCAGTCGGCGGGTGAATGTGTACGGCGCGTATGTGGTGATCGACGACAGCGCGCTATGGGACAAGACCGTCCTGCTTATTGACGATGTAAAGACCACCGGCGCTACGCTGAACGAATGCGCCAAAATGCTGCGTATGCACGGCGCCAAGGCGGTATATGCGGCAACGGTGGCTATTGCGTAGTCCGGATCATGCGCAAAAGGCGCGGCTTACCGTGCAGTCGGTCGGCCGGTACGATTTGCATTGACAATCTGCGCCGGATTTGATATAGTGAAGTAAATTTGGTCGTTTAACCATAAATTTTAGATTATTTATTAACTGGAGGAATTCTTTTTGGACATACCCCTTGGGTGGCAACTTTTTATTCAGGTTATTTTGATTGCGGTCAACGCCGTTTTTGCCAGCGCGGAGATCGCCATCGTTTCTATGAACGAGTTGAAGCTGGAAAAGCTGGCAGAGGACGGCAACCGCAGAGCGAAGCGACTGCGTAAGCTGACGGAAAAACCGGCGGGCTTTCTCGCCACCATTCAGATCGCCATTACCCTGTCCGGCTTTTTGGGCAGCGCCTTTGCGGCAGACAACTTCTCCGATGTGATTGTGCGCTGGTTGGTGGACGATTTGGGCGTGCAGATCAAAGAAAGCACGCTGAATACCATTGCCGTGATCGTTATTACCATCATCCTGTCTTATGTGACTCTGGTGTTTGGCGAACTGGTGCCCAAGCGGGTGGCAATGAAAAAGACCCAGCAGATCTCCCTGGGTGTGTCCGGGCTGATCTATGTGTCCTCTAAATTCTTTGCCCCGCTGGTGTGGTTGCTCACTGCCTCTACCAACCTGGTGCTGCGCATTCTGCGCATTGACCCGAATGGGGACGATGAAGAGGTGTCGGAAGAAGAAATCCGTATGCTGGTAGATGTGGGCGGTCAAAAGGGCATTTTTGACAAGACCGAGCAGAAGATGATCGTCAATGTTTTTGAGTTTGACGACAAGGACGCCGGCGAGTTTTCTACCCATCGCAAGGATATTCAGGCGCTGGATATTGACGACGATGTGACCACCTGGGAGAAAGTGATCTCCGCCAGTACCCATAGTCTGTACCCGGTGTTCAAGGGCTCTATCGATAATGTGGTGGCCGTGCTGGATTCCAAAAAGTTCTTCCGTATTGCCGACAAGACCCGCGCTGCGGTGACAAAGGACGCTTTTGTGCAGCCTATTTATGTGCCGGAGACCATGAAGATCGACGTGCTCTTTGAATTGATGCAAAAGAGCCACAACCACTTTGCCGTGGTGCTGGACGAGTACGGCGGTACCGTGGGCATTATCACCATGAACGACCTGCTGGAACAGCTGGTAGGCGACCTGGATAACGACCAGGAGCTGCCCAACGCCCAGCCGGATGTGGTGCCTCTGACCGACCGCTCCTGGAAGATCAAGGGCGGCGTGTCCCTGGACGATGTGGCAGAGTTGACCGGGCTGGAGCTGCCGGTGGATACTTACGAAACCCTCAGCGGCTACATTTTTGGCCTGTACTGCACCATTCCCAAGGATGGCAGCAAGTTTGATGTGGAGACGGAGGACCTGGAAATTCAGGTGCTGGATGTGCGTAAGCACACGGTGGCTTCCTGTATTTTGACGCTTAAGGAAAAGGATGAGGCGCAGCCACAGGAATAAAAAGTGCGGCAAGCTGTACGAACAGTTTGCCGTATTTTTTTGATTTTTCTGCTGCGTGCGTATTGCAAATAATAGGGGAATACTGTAAAATTAAGACAGAGAAGATGAAGGAGCTGCCTATGGATATCGCCAGACAAAAGGAGATCGCACAAACTGTGACCGCAGGCAAGGCCGTATTGGGTATGGAGTTCGGCTCCACTCGCATTAAGGCTGTGCTGTTGGATGCGCATAATCGGATCATTGCCCAGGGCCATCACGTGTGGGAGAATCAAATGGTGGACGGCTTGTGGTCTTACAGCCAGGCGGCTATAATCGCCGGTATGCAGGACTGCTATGCCGCCTTAGCAGCAGATGTAAAGGCGGTTTGCGGCGCGGAACTGACCCATCTGGCAGGGGCGGGGATCAGCGCTATGATGCACGGCTATTTGGCCTTTGACAGTAGCGATCGGCTGCTGGTGCCCTTTCGCACCTGGCGCAACACCAATACCGGTGCTGCGGCGGAAAAGCTGACGGCACTGTTCAACTTTAATATTCCCCTGCGGTGGAGTGTGGCCCATTTGTACCAGTGCGTGCTGGACAGAGAGTCGCATTTGCAGCAGCTTTCATCCATGAATACCTTGGCCGGGTATGTGCACTACTTGCTTACCGGTCGGCGGGTATTGGGTGTGGGCGATGCCGCCGGTATGTTCCCCATAGACCCGGCTACCGGGCAGTATGACGCAAAAATGCTGGCAGCCTTTGACCGGCTGGTGGCGGACAAGAACTACCCTTGGACTTTGGCGGATTTGCTGCCGGAGATTCTGCCGGTGGGTACGCCCGCAGGCACCCTGACCCCGGCAGGGGCGGCGCTGCTGGATCCCAGCGGTACCTTGCAGCCCGGCGCGGTCTTTTGTCCCCCGGAGGGGGACGCGGGCACCGGTATGGTGGCCACCAACAGCGTTGCGCCCGGCACCGGGAATGTGTCTGCCGGCACTTCTGTTTTTGCTATGGTGGTTTTGGATCGGCCTCTTGCCCGGGTGCACCGGGAAATTGATATGGTTACCACCCCTTGCGGTCACCCGGTGGCAATGGTGCACGCCAATAACTGTTCGTCCCAGGTGAATGTGATTGCCGGTTTGCTGCGGGATTTTGCCGCTGCTATGGGGCAGCCTGTGCCGGACGGCAAGATCTATGATTTTTTGTTTAACAGCGCTGTGGACGGTGCGCCGGATTGTGACGGGATTGTGACCTACGGCTACACCTCCGGCGAGAGTATTTTGAATTTGGACGCCGGGCGACCGTTGACGGTGCGTCGGGCAGACAGCACGGTGAATTGGCCCAATCTGATGCGCAGCAACCTGTGCGGTGCCTTGGCGGCGCTGAAAGTGGGTATGGATATTCTGACTCGGGACGAGCAGGTGCCCTTGCAGCGAATTTACGGCCACGGCGGGTTCTTTACCACCCCGCAGGTGGGGCAGCGGCTGCTGGCCTCCGCTTTGGCGGCGCCGGTTACTGTGATGGAGACAGCCGGTTCCGGCGGCCCCTGGGGTATGGCGCTGCTGGCGGCCTATATGCTGCAGCGGCAGAACGGAGAGCGTTTGGCTGCCTTCCTGGAGCGGCAGGTATTTGCCTGCTGTCAAACGGTGACGGTGGAGCCTACGGCGCAGGATGTGGCGGATTTTGACGCCTATATGCAAGCATTCCACGCAGCCCTGGACTTAGAGCACCGGGCGGCAGAGGGAGAATAAAAGCAGATGTTAGAAGCATTAAAAAGAACAAGTTTACCAAGCCAATATGGATCTGGTGCGCTACAATTTGGTGGTGCTTACCTGGGGCAATGTGTCGGCCATCGACCGGGAACGGGGGTTGTTTGTCATAAAACCCTCCGGCGTGCCATATAGTGAATTGACCCCGGCGGATATGGTGGTTATGGATCTGGCCGGCAACCGGGTAGAGGGGGAGCTGAATCCCTCGTCCGACACCCCCACCCATTTGGCGTTATATAAGGCGTTCCCGGAGATCGGGGGCATTACCCACACCCATTCTTCCTGGGCCTGTGCGTGGGCGCAAGCCGGGCAGGACATACCGGCTTACGGCACTACCCACGCGGATTTTGCCTACGGCGACATACCCTGTGCCCGTGGTCTGACGGAGGATGAGGTCAACACGGCGTATGAGGCCAATACCGGTCGAGTGATCGTGGAGGAGTTCCGCCGTCGCGGCCTGGACCCGGGGGCGTTCCCCGGTGTGCTGGTGCAGCGCCACGGCCCCTTTACCTGGGGCAAGAGCGCGGCCGCCTCTGTGGAGAACGCGCTGATCTTGGAAGAAATTGCCAAAATGGCCAGCCGCACCGAGCGCATTGCCGGGGAGCGGCCCATTGAATTGAATCTTACCTGCTGGATAAGCATTATCTGCGCAAGCACGGCGCCAATGCTTATTACGGACAGAAAAAATAACAGAAAAGAGGAGAGTTCTTATGAAAAAACTGTTTAGCCTGACCTTGAGCCTACTGATGCTCATTGCTGCTCCCTGGGTACGGTGTCTGCCTTTGCGGCAGAGGGAGAGGAGCCGACCCCCGTGGACCTGCGGGACTGCACAGTGACCTTGCAGTATGCTTCTACTACCTACACCGGTAAGGCTCTGCGCCCCACGGTGAAGGTGCAGTATAACGATATTGCCCTGGTCCAGGGGCAGGATTACAAGGTGCAGTACAGTGCCAATACCGCCTGCGGCACCGCCCAGGTGAAGTTGACCGGCACCGGCGATTATACCGGCGCGGTGAGCCGCAGCTTTAAGATTCTGCCCGGTCGGGTGACCGGTATGTCCACCAGCCGGACCACCACCACCATTACCATGAACTGGAAGCATGTACCCGGCGCTGCCGTGTATCGGGTGTATCAGTCTACTTCTGCAAACGGCAATTACAGCAAGGTTGCCACCGTCAGCGGCAACAAGGCCAAAATCAGCAAGCTGTCTGCCGGTAAAAAATACTACTTCAAGATTGCTGCCTGCGGCAAAAAGGACGGCTCCTACGCCGGTCCCCTCAGCGCGGTACTGAATACCGGCACCCGTCCCTCCACCGTGTCCATAAAGAGCGTGACCAAGTCCGGCACCAATTTGAAGATCCGGTGGAACAAGGTAACCTGCTCCGGTTATGAAGTGCGTTACAGCACAGATAAGAAGATGAAAAAGGGCGTTAAGACGGTGAAGATCACCAAGTCCTCCGCCACTTCCACGACCATCAAGAAAATCAAAAGGGCAGTACATACTATGCCCAGGTGCGGGCGTACCTGTCCTTTCCCAACAAGGTATACAACGGCAGTTACAGCAAGGTGACCAGTTCCAGCTACTCCAACCTGTATGCCAGCTATTCTTCCAAGTATGTGAACAATAAGGACCGCACCACCAATCTGCGCATTGCCAGCAAGGCCATTGACGGCACCGTGATCCAGCCGGGACAGACCTTTTCCTTTAATAAAGTTGTAGGTAAGCGCACCAAGAGCCGTGGTTATAAAGAGGCCTGTTCAGTGGCAGCGGCACGGTTATGGGTGTTGGCGGCGGTATCTGCCAGGTGGCTTCCACCATGTTTAATACCGCACTGCTTGCCAATGTGTCTATTGTAGAGCGGCACCAGCACAGCCAGCGGGTTACCTATGTGCCCCTGGGTCGGGACGCAGCCATTATGTGGGGCTCTCAGGACTTTCGCTGGAAGAACAATACCGGTATGCCCATTAAGATCAAAATGAGCGTAAAGGACGGTACCATCTCCTGCAAGTTCTACACCAGCAAGGAGGCAAAGCCCAAAAAGGTGAGCCTGAAAGTGAGCCAGCGCGGCAAAAACTTTACCTTGCGCCGGTATGTAGGTGGCAAGGTGAATTACACCGCCAAGTCTAAATACTAAATAAAAAGCGGCTATACCGATTTTTCGTCGGTATAGCCGTTTTTTCGTCCGCCTGTTCGTAGTAGAATAGGGGTGCGATTATTTGTGTTTGGTGTATTCCTGCACCGCCAAGGCATCGCACCGCTCATTATAGGGGTGGCCGGCGTGAGGTGACGGTGTGGGTCTGCAACAGGGGCAGCAGCTGCTGCCACAGGTCAACATTCAGCGCCGGTTTGCCGTCTGCCTTGCGCCAGCCCTTGCGCTGCCAGCCGTAGACCCAGCCCTTGGTTACCGCGTCGCACACATATTTGGAGTCGGTGGTCAGGGTCACCAGGCAAGGCTCTCGCAAGGCTGCCAGGGCACGGATCACCGCCGTCAGTTCCATACGGTTGTTGGTGGTTTCCGCTTCAAAGCCGCTCATTTCTTTTTCCGTACCGTTATACACCAGTACAGCGCCCCAGCCGCCTTTGCCCGGGTTGCCGGAGCAGGCGCCGTCGGTATAAATGCTCACTTTTTTCATAAATATTACCTCGCCGGGATATTTTAGCACGCTTTGTGGCAATAATCAATACAGCGTGGCAAAATCCGTACACCGGTCCGGGGCCACTTGACATTTGGCGTTATTTATTTTATGATATATGCAATTTGTGATGTTCGGAAAACTATATTTAACAGGAGGAATCAAATCGAATGATCAATCAGAATAAGTCTGACGGTAAGGCTGCTTCCGGAAAACGGAATTCCAAGAAGCGCTACACATACCGCAGACCGGTAAAGAAAGGCGCTCCGCGGCAGAAAAAGCCGGAGGAGTCTGTTCATATTGCATTTTTAGGCGGTATGAATGAGATCGGCAAGAACATGACGCTTTATGAATACAAGGACGATATGTTCATTGTGGACTGCGGTCTGGCATTCCCTACATCGGATCTGCCGGGCGTGGACTTGGTGATCCCGGATTTTACCTATGTAGAAAAAAACAGACACAAAATCAAGGGCGTATTGGTGACCCACGGCCACGAGGACCATATCGGCGGCCTGGCATTCCTGCTTAAGCGGATCAATGTGCCCATCTATGCCACTAAGCTGACCATCGGCCTGATCCAGGGCAAACTCAAAGGAGCACGGCCTGCTGAACAAGGCCAAGCTGGTGGAAATCCGCCCGGACAACATCACTCTGGGTGCCTTTAATATTGAATTTATCCATGTGAACCACTCCATTCCGGACGCGGTAGGTCTTGCCATCCGCTGCCCGGCAGGCGTGATTATCCAAACCGGCGACTTTAAGATTGACACCACCCCGGTAGACGGAGATATGATCGATCTGGCTCGCTTCGCCGAGTATGGCAAAAAGGGCGTTTTGGCACTGCTTTCCGATTCCACAAATGCAGAGCGCCCCGGCTATACCATGAGCGAGCGCAAGGTGGGCGAGAGCTTTGAGCAGCTGTTCCGCAAGGCACACAATAAGCGCATTGTGGTGGCGACTTTTGCTTCCAATATCCACCGGGTGCAGCAGATTATTGATGTGGCCCAGTCCAGAGGGCGTAAGGTGGCCGTGACCGGCCGCAGCTTGGAAAATTTGGTTCAGGTGGGCCAGGATCTGGGTTACCTGAATGTGCCGGAGAATATTCTCATTCCCATTGACGCCATTAAGCGTTACCCGGACGATAAACTGGTGATTATTACCACCGGCAGCCAGGGCGAGCCCATGTCCGCCTTGACTCGGATTGCCTTTGGCGAGCACCGCAAGGTAAATATCGGTCCCAACGACTATGTAATCATTTCCGCCACGCCCATACCCGGCAACGAGAAGATGGTGGGCAATGTGGTCAACGAGCTGATGAAGCACAATGTAGAGGTGATCTACGAAAAGATGTACGAGGTACATGTCAGCGGCCACGCCTGTCAGGAAGAGCTGAAATTGATGATGGGTATTGTTAAGCCCCAGTATTTCATTCCCGTGCACGGCGAGCAAAAGCACCTGCAAAAGCACGCCGGGCTGGCTATGTCCATGGGCTATGATATGAAGCACATTTACCTGGGCAATATCGGCGAAAAAAATCTCTCTAAGCAAGACGGAGATGAAACAGATCGAGACCGTGCCCGCCGGCGAAGTGTATGTAGACGGCTTAGGCGTGGGCGATGTGGGCAATATTGTTTTGAACGACCGTAAGCACCTGTCCCAGGACGGCATTATCATTGTGGTGGCCACTTTGGACGCGGAGACCGGCGATGTGGTCAGCGGCCCGGATGTAGTGTCCCGCGGGTTTGTCTATGTGAAGGAGAACGAAGACCTGATGAACAAGGCCCGCGACCTGGCTTGCCATGTGATCTACGATTACTACGATGTGAAGGGTCGGGATTGGAACACCGTTAAGTCCAAGCTGCGGGATGAAATCTCCCACCTGATGTATGAAAAGACCAAGCGCAGCCCCATGGTGCTGCCCATTTTGATGGAGATTTAAGGAGAAGCGTATGAAAGTCATTTTGAAACAAGATGTAAAAAGCGCTGGGCAAAAAAGGCGATTTAGTAAATGCCTCGGACGGCTACGCCCGCAACTTTCTCTTTCCCAAGGGGTTGGCGGTAGAGGCCAATGCCACCGCTATGAACGAGTTTAACTCTAAGGAAACGGCCAAGAAGTTCCACAAAGCCGAGGAAGTGAAAGCGGCCACCGCCGACGCACAGAAGCTGGAGGGCAAGACCTTTCAGCTGAAAGCCAAGGCCGGTGCCAACGGCAAACTGTTCGGTTCTGTCACCTCTAAGGATGTGGCGGCGCAGATCAAAACGGATCTGGGCGTGGAGATCGACAAGCGCAAGATCGTGATGGATGACATTAAGACTTTTGGTACCGTACAGGCAGAAGTGAAAGTCTATGCCGGGATTACGGCAAAGATCCTTGTACAGGTGACCGAGGCATAAGAGAAATCCAACCAATATAAACGGTGATGAAAATGGCGGAAGCAACAACGACCGGCGGCGTGGCGCTGCCGTACAATTTAGAGGCGGAACAAAGCGTATTGGGCTGTATTCTGCTGAATTCCGGCTGTATGGAGGAGGTGCTGATGCACCTGAAGGCAGAGAGCTTTTATCTGCCTCAACATCGAGCCATCTTTGGCGCCATGCTGTCCATGTACACCTCTTCTCAGGCCAATATTGACCCGGTACTGATTGCCGATGTGCTGGCCAAAGAGGGACATTACGATGTGGCAGGCGGCAGGGAATACCTGGTGCAGCTGGCAAACAGTGTGCCCTCTACGGCCAATGTAGCCAGCTATGCCAAGATCGTGAAGGAGCAGTTTTATCTTCGAACCCTGATCCAAACGGCTCGGGAGATCATGGACGATGCGGCCAGCGGTGAGGGCGACGCCTCCTCTATCTTAGATGCGGCAGAGCAGAAGATCTATGATATTCGACAGGGTAAGGACACCGGCGGCCCCACCAAGGTCAGCGAGGTGATCGTCAACGGCGTGTATGACCGCCTGGGTAAGCTCACCGGCGAGGACAAAGAAAAAAATATAAGGGCATTCCCACCGGCTTCGGTCTGCTGGATACTTACATTACCGGCCTAAATAAGTCGGACTTTATCCTGATCGGTGCCCGCCCGGCTATGGGTAAGACCAGTTTTGCCCTGAACCTGGCGTCCAATGTGTCCATGATGGCGCGAAAGTGCGTGTTCTTTAGCTTGGAGATGACCAAGGAGCAGTTGGCGGAGCGTTTGCTGGCGTCCCAGGCCGGTGTGCCCAGTCATAAGCTGCGTACCGGCGAGCTGGACAACGACGAGTGGGTGCGCCTGGGCAATGCTGCCGGTCAATTTAATGATGTAGAGTTGTATTTAGACGATACTTCTTCTATCACCGTGCCGGAGATCAAGTCCCGGGTGCGGCGCATGAAAGATGTGGATGTGATTATGATCGACTATCTGGGCTTGATCAAATCCGCCACCCGCAAGGAAAACCGTGTGCAGGAGGTGTCCGAGATTACCCGCCAGCTGAAAATGCTGGCTAAGGACCTGATGATCCCGGTGATCTGCTGTGCCCAGTTGGCCCGTAGTACCGAGGGGCGAGGCAAGAACCATAAGCCCCAGCTGTCCGACCTGCGAGAGTCCGGCTCCATTGAGCAGGACGCGGATATTGTGATGTTCCTCTACCGTGAGGATTACTATCGCAGCGAGGTGGATGAGGACAAGCAGGATGACATCGACGAGAACCATACGGAGCTGATCGTGGCCAAGAACCGCCACGGCGCAACCGGCACCATTGAGATGACCTTTGACAAGGAATTCACCCGCTTCCGTGCGGTGGACAAGACAGCCAATGCATTCTGATTTGTTTGACCGGATTGACCGGACGGTAACGGAACACAATATGCTGTGCCCGGAGGACCGGGTGATGGCAGCTGTGTCCGGTGGGGCGGACTCCATGTTATTGCTTCACTACCTGCTCAGCCGCAGGGAGCGGTGGCAGCTGAAGATCACCGTTGCCCATGTGGAGCACGGCATTCGGGGCGAAAGCTCTCGGGCGGACGCTGCCTTTGTGCGGGATTTTTGCGCCCGGCAGCATTTGTCTTATTTTGAAAAAGCAATCGACGCACCCGGAGAGGCCAAGGCTGCCGGTATGGGCGTTGAGGCGTATGCCCGGCAAACGCGGTACGCCTTTTTTCAGTCGCTCGGCTGTGATCGGATCGCCACGGCGCACACGCTTTCGGATTCTGTGGAGACCATGCTGTTCCGCTTGGCTCGGGGCACCGGGCTGCGAGGACTCACCGGCATTGCGCCGGTGCGGGGCAAGATTATTCGTCCGTTGCTGGACTGCACCGGAGAGGAAGTGCGGGCGGCATGCACGGCGCTGCATATCGACTATCGGATCGATGAGAGTAACGCCGATGAGCGGTACAGCCGCAATGCTATTCGCCATACGCTGGTGCCGGATTTTGACCGGGTGCACCCGGGCTTTATGCAAAATGCCGCCCGTACCTTGCAGAATTTGCAAGCGGACGAAGCCTATTTGCAGGCGCAGACTGCCGAACTTTTACAGGCGGCAAGAACTTTAAACGGTTTGCAAACGGCGGTACTTTACTGCCGCACCGCTGCCCTTGCGCCGTCGGGCCGTGACCGCTTACTTAGAAGAAAAGCACTTCCCGGTGGATGCGCTGCACCTGGCACTGTTGGACGAGTTGCTTGCGTCCGGCGGACGGCTGCAGCTGCCCGGCGGATTTGCCCATGTACAGCGTGGGGTGCTGACTCTGGAAGCGGCAGGTGCGCCACCGGCGGCAGCAATTGCTTATGAACAAATCGTGGTATCTGTTGCGGAATTTTTAACGATTCGTGAATTATCGCAAATAAAAATTGATTTTTATTGCGACTATGATAAAATAACAGGCAGTGTTCGCTTTCGGCAGCGGCAGGCAGGGGGATCGCATTTCTCCCGCCGGTCGCGGGTGCAGCAAATCGCTGAAGAAGCTCTATTGCGAATACCGCGTGCCCCACAGTCGGCGCGCTCTGCCCCTGGTGGCGGAGGACGATTTGGGGATCATCGCCGTGGCAGGCTGCTGCTGCGATCAGCGCGTCGGGGTGGACGCCACCACCCGGAGCGTGCTTTATGTAGTTTCCCATACGGAGGACTGATAGATGAATAATATGGCAAAAAATTGGAAGTCCATTCTGTTTTATATCCTGATCCCGGTGCTTTTGATCGGGGCAGTATGGTATTTGTCTTCTAACCAATCCGGCACCGAGGTGCAATACTCCCAAGTGGTGCAGATGTTTGAAGAGAACCAGGTAAAGGATTTTTCCCTGGATCTGTCCAGCGGCGCACTGACCTACAAGACCTTTAAGGACCCGGAGAAGGAGCAGCGCTACACCGTGCCCAATGTGTCGCTCTTTTGGACGATGTGAAGGATAATGTAGACGCGTATAACGCCAAGCAGACTAATAATAAGAACCGCATTACTTATAACTACAAAAGGGCGCTTCCGGCAACTGGTTCACCAGTATGCTGCCGTCGCTTATTATGCTCATTGCTATTGTAGGTCTTGGGTTCTATGCGTTCCGGCGGATGAACAACGCCATGATGAACGACACCAACAAGACGCTGGGCTTTGGCAAGATCCGCGCAAAGACCTTGGTGGAGGACGAAAAGCGCAAGACCACATTTCAGGATGTGGCCGGTTGTGATGAGGAAAAGGGCGAGCTGGAGGAGATCGTGGAGTTCTTAAAGAACCCGGACAGCTTTACCGCACTGGGCGCCCGTATTCCCCGAGGCGTGCTACTGGTGGGCCCTCCCGGTACCGGTAAAACTTTGCTGGCCCGTGCTGTGGCCGGTGAGGCCGGTGCACCGTTTTTGTCCATTTCCGGCTCTGACTTTGTAGAGATGTATGTGGGTGTAGGTGCTTCTCGTGTGCGTGACCTGTTTGAGCAGGCCAAGAAGAAGGCACCGGCCATTGTATTTATTGATGAGATTGATGCTGTGGGCCGCCACAGAGGTGCCGGCACCGGCGGCGGTAATGATGAGCGGGAGCAGACCCTGAACCAGTTGCTGGTAGAGATGGACGGCTTTGGCACCAACAGCGGTATTATCGTGATGGCTGCCACCAACCGGCCGGATGTACTGGATCCGGCGCTGCTGCGCCCCGGTCGTTTTGATCGCCAAATTACCGTGAATCGACCGGATGCACAGGGCCGTGAGGACATTTTGAAAGTCCATTCCCGCAACAAGCCTTTGGGTCCGGATGTGGATTTGAAAGAAGTGGCGAAGGACACCATCGGCTTTACCGGTGCGGACTTGGAAAACCTGCTCAACGAGGCTGCTTTGCTGGCTGTGCGCCGCAAGAAGAAAGCGCTGACTATGGCGGAAATTAACGACGCCTCCTCCCGTGTGCAAATGGGCACGGAGAAAAAGAGCCATAAATATTCCAAGAAGGCCAAGCGCCTGACCGCTTACCACGAGGCGGGTCACGCTGTGGCAGCCTACTATGTAGAGGGCCACGACCCGGTGAAGGAAATTTCCATTATTCCCCGAGGCCTGGGTGCCGGCGGCTATACATGGTACACCCCGCAAGAGGAAAATTACAATTCCAAAAAGGAGATGCTGGATGACCTGATCTCCATGTTGGGCGGTCGTGTGGCCGAGGCGTTGGCGCTGGGGGATATTTCCACCGGTGCGTCCAACGATTTGCAGCGCGCCACCCAAATTTGTCGGGACATGGTGGCCAAGTACGGCATGAGCGAGGTGCTGGGTCCGGCTGTATTCAGCGATGAGAACGACGAGGTATTCCTTGGCAAGGACTTTGGCCATGTAAACAATTACAGTGAGGCGACCTCTGCCAAGATTGACGCAGAGATTGAGCGGATGATGCGCCACGCTTACAGCCAGACGGAAGAGATCTTAAAGACCCATTACGAGAAGCTGGAGCTGGTGGCGGAGACCCTGCTGCAAAAAGAGAAGCTTACCGGCGAGATGTTTGCCCAGCTGATGGAAAACGGCAAGCTGGACGAACCGGAAGCCCAACCGACAGAAGAACCGGAAGCCCCTGCGGCAGAAATACAGACTGCTGCGGACACAGCCCCGGAGCCTGCGCAGGAGGGCGGAGACGCACCGGCAGCGGAAGCGGAAAATGCCCCGGCAGACCCTGCACCGGAAACACCTAAATCCGACCGATAACCCCAAGAAAAGACAGTTACTTACCGGTAGCTGTCTTTTTCATTTCTTGACATTTCCACAAGATATTGTATAATATCAACGACTAAAGACAATTTATCGGAGGGAAAAGCATGGCGAAAAAAAGCCACCTACGGCAACGAAAGCATTAAGTCCCTGCGTGGTGCAGACCGTGTGCGAAAGCGCCCGGCTGTGATTTTCGGCTCGGACGGGTTAGAGGGCTGTGAGCATTCCATCTTTGAAATTATGAGCAACTCCATAGACGAGGCCAGAGAGGGGCGCGGCAATCGGATCGTAGTGACCCGCTACCTGGACGGCTCCTATGAGGTGCAGGACTTTGGCAGCGGTATTCCTGTGGATTACAACAAGAACGAGCAGCGAGAGAACTGGGAGCTGCTGTTTTGCGAGATGTACGCCGGGTCCAAATATGATAACGCCGGCGGCGCAGGCAGTTATGAGTTCTCCCTGGGCCTCAACGGCCTGGGGCTTTGCGCCACCCAGTATGCGTCGGATATATGGACGCGGAAATTCACCGGGACGGCTACTGCTACACCCTGCATTTTGAAAAGGGCGAGAACATCGGCGGCCTGCACAAGGAGCCGTACAACAAGCGCGATACCGGCTCCCGCATTCGCTGGAAGCCGGATATTCAGGTGTTTACGGATATTAACATTCCCAGAGATTGGTTCGTATCCACCATGAAGCGCCAGGCCATTGTTAATGACGGCGTGCACTTTCTGCTCAAGGAGGAGACCGCCGGCGGCAAGTTCAACACCACCGAATTTTGTTACCAAAACGGTATTCAGGACTATGTGGCGGAGCTGGCAGGGGACACCGCTTTTACTACGCCCCAATACTGGGAGTGTGAGCGGGTGGGCCGCGACCGTGCGGATCTTAATGACTATAAGCTGAAGATTAAGGCGGCGGTGTGCTTTTCGCTGAAAACCCAGCTGAAAGAGTATTACCACAACTCCAGCTTTTTGGAGCACGGCGGCTCGCCGGAAAAGGCCTTTCGCAGTGCCTTTGTGAGCCAGATCAATGCCTATTTGAAAGCCAATAACAAGTACGCCAAATCAGATGGTCAGATCAATATTCAGGATGTGGAGGACTGCGTGATCTTTGTGGTGTCCTCCTTCTCCACCAACACTTCTTACGAGAACCAAACCAAAAAAGGCGATCACCAATAAGTTTATTCAGGAGGCTATGACCGACTTCTTCCGCAGATCCCTGGAAGTGTACTTTATTGAGAACAAGATGGAGGCGGAGAAGATCGCCAACCAGGTGCTGGTAAATATGCGCGCCCGGGTAAAGGCGGAGAACACCCGCAAAACCTTAAAAACCACCTTGCAGTCCAAGATGGATATGACCAACCGCATTCAAAAGTTTGTGGACTGCCGCTCCAAGGATGTAAGCGAGCGAGAGGTGTTTATTGTAGAGGGCGACTCTGCATTGGGTGCCTGCAAGCAGGCTCGGGACGCCCGGTTCCAGGCGGTGATCCCGGTGCGCGGCAAGATCCTCAACTGCTTAAAGTCCGAGTATGACAAGATCTTTAAGAACGACATTATTACCGACCTGATCAAGGTGCTGGGCTGCGGCGTGGAAGTGCGCTCCAAGGCTGCCAAGGATTTGTCCGCCTTTGATATGGACAACCTGCGGTGGAACAAAGTGCTTATTTGCACCGATGCAGATGTGGACGGTTTTCAGATCCGTACCTTGATTTTGACGATGATCTATCGCCTGATGCCCAAGCTGATCCAGGCAGGCAAGGTGTATATCGCCGAGTCTCCGCTGTACGAGGTGACCTGCAAGGGCCAGACCTATTTTGCCTACAATGAAGTGGAGATGGACCAGATCAAGGCAGAGATCGGCGACGCACCCTATACCGTGCAGCGATCCAAAGGTCTTGGTGAAAACGAGGCAGAGATGATGGCTCTGACCACCATGAACCCGGCCACTCGCCGCATTATCCAGGTGACTCCGTCAGATGCAGAGGAGACCTCCAAGTTCTTTGACCTGCTGCTGGGAGACAACCTGGAGGGTCGCAAAGAATATATTGCAGACTACGGCTACCTGTACCTGGACGCCGCAGATGTAAGCTAAGGAGGGGCGTTCATTGCCAAAGAAGAAAAAGGACCAGCGCCCGGTTGCCGGGAAGCTGGACGAAAATGTGCATATCAAAGGTGCCGGCACTGTGCAGACGGAGCCCATTGTGGACACCCTGAAGAGCAACTATATGCCCTACGCCATGAGCGTGATCCTCTCCCGCGCCTTGCCGGAGATCGACGGCTTTAAGCCCTCCCACCGCAAGCTGCTTTACACGATGTACAATATGAAGTTGCTTACCGGCGGCTTTATTAAGAGCGCCAACATTGTGGGGCGCACCATGCAGCTGAATCCCCACGGTGACGCGGCCATTTACGACACCATGATCCGCCTGTCCCGGGGCAATGAGAGCCTGCTGTATCCCTATGTGGAGTCTAAAGGTAACTTCGGTAAAGCTTACAGCAAAAATATGATGTACGCTGCCTCCCGTTACACAGAGGCTAAGCTGGCGCCCATTTGCCGGGAGCTGTTTGACGACATTAACAAGGACACGGTGGACTTTGTAGACAACTATGACAACACCATGAAAGAGCCGACTTTGCTGCCGGTGACCTTTCCGTCCATTTTCTGTAATGTGACCACCGGCATCGCCGTAGGTATGGCCTCATCCATCGCTTCTTTTAACTTAAAGGAAGTGTGCGACACCACCATTGCCCTGATCAAAAACCCGGCCCATGTAATCGCAGACACCCTACTGGCGCCGGATTTTGTAGGCGGCGGCTATATTCTCTATAATAAGCCGGAGCTGGACAAAATTTACGACACCGGCCGCGGCTCTGTGCGGGTGCGTGCCAAGTACACCTATGACAAAAAAAATACAACTGCATTGATGTAACGGAGATTCCGCCAACCACCACCGCCGAAGCGATCATTGACAAGATCGTGGAGCTGGTCAAAACCAACAAAGTGCGGGAGATCAGCGACATTCGAGATGAAACGGATCTGACCGGTCTGAAGATCACCATTGACCTGAAGCGGGGTGTGCATGCAGACGACCTGATGCTGCGTCTTTATAAGATGACGCCCTTAGAGGACAGCTTCAGCTGCAACTTCAATGTGCTGGTGGACGGCAAGCCCAAGGTCTACGGCGTACGGGAGCTGTTGATGGCGTGGATCGACTTCCGCCTGGAATGTGTGCGCCGCCGCCTGACCTTTATGCTGAACAAAAAGCGGGACCAGCTGCATTTGCTCAAGGGTCTGTCCAAGATTCTGTTGGATATTGACAAGGCGATTAAGATCGTCCGGGAGACCAAGGCAGAGGTCGATGTGGTGCCCAATTTGATGATCGGCTTTGGTATTGACGAGACCCAGGCGGAATATGTGGCGGAGATCAAGCTGCGCCACTTGAATCGGGAGTATATTCTTAAGCGCATTCAAGATATTGAGAATTTGGAGAATGAGATCGCCCAGCTGGAGGAAGTGCTCTCCAGCCAAAACAAGATGAAAAAAGTAATCGTGGGCGAGTTGCAGGCGGTAGCCCAGAAGTACGACACCGGCCGCCGTTCGGAAATTCTTTACGATGTGCAGGAGGCTGCGCCGGAGACGGAGCAGGAGGCGCCGGACTACCCGGTGACTGTGTTCCTTTCTGCCGAGGGGTATTTGAAGAAGATCAAGACAGCCAACCTGCGCTTGAGCGGCGAGCAAAAGCTCAAGGAGGGGGGGGACACCATGCTCCGGGAGGAGGAAGCCTCCAACAGGGATGAACTGCTGTTCTTTACCAACCACCACCAGGTGTACAAGTCCCGCTTATCTGACTTTGAGGACGGCAAAGCGTCCCAGCTGGGCGAGTATGTGGCCGGTAAATTGGAAATGGAAGAGGACGAGCAGCCGGTATACATGGCGCTGCTCCACGAATACAAGGGCTATATGCTCTTTGCCTTTGAGAACGGCAAGTTCGCCAAAGTGGATGTGGCTGCCTACCAGACCAAGACCAACCGCAAGAAGCTCTTGAATGCTTATTCTGCCAAGTCACCCTTGGCGGCGGCTATGTATATTCCGGAGGATACGGAAGTGGTGCTGTGCTCTGACAGCGGGCGCAAGCTGCTGCTGAATACCGGCGGCGTGCTGGCCAAATCCACGAAGGACACCATCGGTATTTCTGCCATGACCTTAAAGAAAAATAAAAAGGTCACCGGTATGTACCTGTACAAAGAAGGCGAGTTTGAAAAGCCCTGGCGCTACCGTGCCAAAAATCTGCCGGCAGCGGGCGCACTGCCCTCGGCGGCGGACATTGGCGAGCAGCTGACCTTTTGATCCGGCGTGATTGCATAAAAAACGGGTCGATCTTCCATCGACCTGTAAAAACCGGCGGCAAACGCCCTATGTAAACCCGCTGCAAGGCAGCGGAGGCAGCAAAGGCAAACGCACTTACTTTGTTGCCGTTTATAGTGTGCGTGCCGTCGCGCCTTTGTATGCCAGTAAATTGTTGGTAAAAAGGGGTTGCATTTCTCGTAGTGCTATGCTATAATGCTGAAGTAAATTATGAGCGGAGGAAGTTTTCATGCTTTGGTATCATTATGTTTTCGGCGCAGTGCTGATTTTGGCGTCGATTATTATAACTATCGTTGTATTGATGCAGGAGGGTCGTTCCCAGAACCTGTCCGGTGCTATCGCCGGCGGTGCAGAGACCTTTTTGGGCAAATCCAAGGGCAGAACGATTGAGGCTAAGTTAGAAAAAAATCACAAAATGGCTGATCGTGGCTTTCTTTGTGATTGTGCTTGCTGCATTTCTCATCTTCCTGTTTGTCGGATAAGCAAACGCAAAGATAACCTTGCCGCGTGCAAGGTTATTTTTTTGCAGTCACCCCAATGAATGAACGAGAACGAACATGAACTTTGTAATTTTTGATTTAGAATGGAATAATGCCTACAACTATAAGGCACAGACCGGTATGAACGAGATCATAGAGATCGGCGCTGTGATGCTGGATGAACGGCTGCAAATTGTAGATACTTTTAAGCAGCTGATTCTGCCCAAGGTATCTAAGCGGCTTACCGGTCGGTTTAAGGATCTGACCCACATTACCCCGGATGAGGTGAAGCAAAACGGCATTCCTTTTGAGGAGGCTTTTCGGGACTTTGCGCGCTGGAGTGGGGCGGACAACTGTGTGTTTATGAGCTGGTCGGACAGCGATCTGTATGTGCTGGCCGGCAACTACAAGTATTTTAGCCAGCGTGCCCATGTACCGTTTATGCAGCGGTATGCGGACGCGCAAAAAGTACTGTATGCGCTTCTTAACCGATAACCCCAACAACAACCAGATCAGCCTGGCCCACTGTGCTGAGAAGTTCCAAATCTCTGTGGAGGAGGAGAACCTGCACCGGGCGCTGGAGGACTGCTATGTGGCCGCCGCCTGTTTTAAGAAAGTGTATGATCCGGCACTGTTTGAGCCGTATATTTGTGACTGCTCCGGGGATTATTTTGAGCGGCTGCTGTACAAGCCCTATTACCTGCGCCCATTTGCCGTGGGTTCGATCTTAGACAGCAAAAGTTTCAGTGCCCTCGTTGCCATAAAGAACTGCAAATGCTGCGTCCCTTTGAATTTTCCAACAACGCCTTTAAGAATTGGGGCGAGTGTCGGGATTGCGGCACCAAATATTGGGTGCAGCTGCGTGCCAAGCAAATGTACGATCATGTGCAGATCAGCAAGAAGGTGCAGCCCATGAGCCGCAAGCGTTCCCGGGCCATGGATCGGGAAAACGGCCGTACGAAAGCACCGAGCAAGAGCGGCAAGAAAGCAAAAAATTCTTAATTTATTCATAATTTGCTTTATTTATTTTAATCTTTGTAGTATAATTATTAAAACATAAAATGGGTCTGTCTGACCCGATCACCCATACATACGAACGACTTAGGAGGTATGTGCGTGGCGAATAAAGATTATGACGATCTGCTGCGTTCGTTTATGAACAACTCGTCTAAGGCTTATGACGAGGACCGGCACGCGGTAGAAAAGCAGGCGCAGCAGGCGCCCGTACAGAGGAATGCAGCGGCGGACCGTGCGGCGCGGCATAAGAAAGAGCAGCAGATGGAGAACCGCCTGGCTGCCAAAAAGCGCAAGAAGGCAAGCAAGCCACCCAAGGAGAGTACCCCTGCCCGCAAGTTAGGCAAGGTGCTGCTGGGCTGCCTGATGGTCATTTGCGTGGTGGGCATTGTGTGCTGCTCCGTGCTGTTTATTTACGGTTACAGCGTGGTTCATGGCGACAAGGTCTTTGACCTGACCGAGCAGAAGTACAGCCAAAATATGACTTCTTTCATCTACGGCACAGATAAGAACGGCAAGACTGTGGAAATCACCCGCCTGCATGGGGAAGAAAACCGCATTTGGGTGGACATGGACGATATGAGCCCCTATATGCCCAAGGCATTTGTGGCTGGTGAGGACAAGCGCTTTTATGAGCACCATGGTGTGGACTGGGTGCGTACCATCGGCGTGTTTGTCAAGCCCACCAACTTTGGTCAGGGCGGTTCCACCATTACCCAGCAGTTGATCAAGAACTTAACGGACGAAAACCAGGTGACCTTTATCCGTAAGTTTAACGAGATCTTGCAGGCGCTGAACCTGGAGCGCAATTACAGCAAGGACGAGATCATTGAGGCGTACCTGAACACTGTGTACCTGTCCAATGGCTGCTACGGTGTGAAGACCGCCGCAGAGAAGTACTTTGGCAAGGACATTAAGGATTTGAATGCGGCGGAGTGTGCCAGTCTGGCAGCCATTACCAAGGCGCCGTCCACCTATGATCCCTTGAATGACCCTAAGGCCAATAAGAAACGGCAGGAGTACTTCCTGGAGGCCATGTATAAGGAGGGCTCCATTTCTAAAGACGAGTACGAGAGCGCCAAGAGTTATAAGCTGGTATTTACCAACAGCAAAGAATATAAAGGCTCTAAGGTCAAAGCCAAGAGCACCAAAAAGGCCCAGACCGTCAACAGCTATTATGTGGATCATGTGATTACCTCCGTGATTGAGGACCTGCAAAAGAACGGCTACACTTACAAGAAAGCCAAAAATATGGTCTACGGTGGCGGACTGAAGATCTACACTGCCATTGATTTTGATGTGCAGAAAGCACTGGAAAATGTGTACGAGAACTACAAGCGCATGCCGGACGAGACTGTCCAGGGTGCGATGGTAGTCATGGACTATAACGGCCGCGTTTTAGGCTTGGTGGGCGGCACCGGAAAGAAGAAAGTCAATTTGGGACTGAACCGTGCCACCATGTCCAAGCGGCAGCCCGGTTCTACCATTAAGCCTTTGTCCGTGTACGGACCGGCGCTCGAAAAAGAGCTTGCAGGACGAGAACACTAATATTTACTGGTCTACAATGATTAAAGACGCCCCGCTAAAGGTTGTGGACGGCAAACCCTGGCCCACCAACCAGGGCGGCGGTTACAGCGGCAGCACCGTTACCTTGCAGTACGGTCTTGCTCAGTCTAAAAACACCATCTCCGCCCGCACACTGGATATGATCAGTGACGCCGGCGCGGTGGATTACTCTCTGGACTTTATCAGCAATCGGTTCCACATCAGCACGCTGGACAGCGTGAAGGACTGCGACTACGCGCCTATGGCTACCGGCGGTGTGACCAACGGTGTAACCGTGCTGGAGATGACCGCTGCCTACGCCACTTTTGGCAATGGCGGCTACTACTACGAGCCGTACTGCTACACGAAGATTGAGGATGTGCAGGGCAATGTGGTGTTGCAAAAGCAGCCGGAAAAGACCAAAGAGTCCGCGCTGTCTGAGAATACCGCCTGGGTGATGAACAAGTTGCTGCAAACGGTTATGACCGCCGGCACCGGTACTTCTTACAAGTTGTCCGGTATTCAGTGCTTCGGCAAGACCGGTACCACTACGGACGATAAGGACCGCTGGTTTATGGGCGGCACGCCGGACTTTGGTCCGGTAACCCCTCCGGTACTTTGTGGAAGACGGTGATGTCCGCCGTGTATGACAAGCTGGACAGCGATCAGTATAAAACCAAGTTCGAGGAGCCGGAAGGCATCGTAAAGCGTTCCTATTGCCCCCTCCTGTGGCAAGTTGCGCAGCGGCACCGGCGTGTACGGCTGGTACGATGTGAACAACCTGCCCGGCAACTGCTCCGGCGGCCACGGCTATTCCACCGGCGGGAGCAGCGGCTCCGGCAGCTACGGCAATTCCGGCAGTTCCGGCAAGACCACCACTGCGGCAGACGGCGAGAATACCACAGCCGCCGGCGGCGAGACCACCGCAGCCCAGAAGCCGCAGACCTCTGCACCGGCAGAGCCAAAGCCCACCAAGGCCGATGAGGGCGACGGCGAATGAGCGCCACCCGCTTTATCGTTGTGCGCCACTGCGAGGCACAGGGGAATATCCGCCGGGTGGTTAACGGTATCACGGACGGCGACATTACCGAGAATGGTGCCCGCCAGCTGGATCTGCTGGCTGCGCGTATGGCAGAGGAGCACTTTGATGTGATTTATTCCAGCCCCTTGCGCCGCAGCGTGAAGACTGCCCAGTGCTGGGCACACGGTTGGCCCATTGAGCGGCTGAACGATGTGAACTGGGGTGAAAACACCTGTGTGTCCGTTTTAGAAGTAGATGAAAGCGGCACACCTCGCTTGCTGCTGGAGAATGACGCGTCTCATTTACCGGCGGACTGCGCTACCTTGGGTAAGCAGGACTGGTGGCGGCCGGAGTACCGGCACGACCCTTTTGGAAGATAATAAACACAAACGGAGCGAAAGCGATCAACAAGGTATGGATCCTTTCGCTCTTTTTTACAGGAAGGAGAACCGCTATGCGAATGATGGCTGTGGACTACGGCGATGTGCGCACCGGCGTGGCTTTTTGCGATGTGCGGGAGATGCTGGCCACCGCCTATGACACGGTGGAGGAGCGCTACGCACCTAAGCTGGCCGAGAAACTGGCGGCTCTTGCCAAGACAGAGAAAGCAGAGCAGATCGTTGTGGGGCTACCCCGGAATATGGACGGCAGCTATGGCTACCGGTGCGACGCTTGCCGCCGCCTGGGCGATTTGCTATCGGAGCTTACCGGACTTCCGGTGGTGTACCAGGACGAGCGCCTGACTACGGTGCTGGCCTATGATCTGCTGTCTGCGGGCAATGTGCATGGCAAAAAAAGCAAGAAGCAGGTGGACGCTGTGTCTGCCAGCGTGATCTTGCAGTCTTATTTGGACAGTCACCGCTAAACTGCGCCTTCGCGGATAGAGAGCACCGGCGCTGCGTATAGATGTAGCGGTGGTGCTTTTGAATGGACGGTGGGTCGCACACGGTTGCGACTGGATTATTCGTTTTTTTGGATATTGACTTTTGCCGCCTGGGCACAGAACGAATTGCTGTGGCAGGTGCTGCTGTTTTCCGTGCTCCACGAGTGCGGGCACTTGACGGTGCTTTGCGCCCTGGGATTGCAGCCCAGGCAGCTGCGTTTGTCCTTTTACGGTATGGCGCTGCGGTATGACCGGGTGCCGGATCGGCGGCGAGAGACGGCGGTGCTTTTGGCGGCCCGGCGGTGAATCTGATCTTGTGGGTGCTGCTGCGGAACCCGGCCAACGGAGCGCTGTTTCTTCTGAATATGCTGCCTATTTTTCCGCTGGACGGGGGACGGCTGGCGGCGCTTTGGCTGCCACGACGATTGGCGGCCGTGCTCAGCGCGCTGGCGCTGGCGGTGCTTACCGGGCTAGGCGGTTATGTGCTGTACCGGGGCGGCGGGGTGTCGCTCCTGGGAATCAGCCTGTATTTAATGCTATCAAATTTGAGGTCTGTATGAGAAAAGAGATTGAAAAACTGCTGCAATCGGTGCAAAAACCGGCGCGCTATGCCGGTGGCGAACTGAACAGCGTAATGAAAGATAAAAAGTAAAGTGGCGCTGCGCTATGCCTTTTGTTTTCCGGATACTTATGAGATCGGTATGAGCCACTTGGGAATGAAAATCCTTTACGGCGTGGCCAACGCGCGGGAGGACACTTGGTGCGAGCGGGTGTTTGCCCCGGCGGACGATATGGAGGCGCTGATGCGCGCCAACGGCGAACCGTTGTTTGCCCTGGAAAGCGGCGATCCGATCAAGGACTTTGATATGATCGGCTTTACCATGCAGTACGAGCTGTCTTATACCAATATTCTGAATATGCTGGATCTGGCGGGGGTGCCTTTGCGTGCCGTGGATCGAAAGTCGCTGACCCCATTGTGGCCTTTGGCGGCCCCTGCGCCTGCAACCCGGAGCCGGTGGCGGGGTTTGCGGACATCATCTTCCTGGGCGAGGGGGAAGAGACCACCAATACGGTGCTGGATCTGCTGAAAAAATGCAAAGAGAGCGGCAAGAGTAAGCAAGAGTTTTTGGAAGCAGCCATGCACATTCAGGGCATTTATGTGCCGTCTTTATGAGGACAGCTACAACCCGGACGGCACCCTGTGCGCCCTGACCCCCACCCATGGAGCACCGGCAACGGTGAAGAAGTCCATTGTGTCCGATATGAACAAGTGCTATTACCCGGACAGCTTTGTGGTGCCGTTTATTGACATTGTCCACGACCGGGCAGTGGAAGAAATTTTTCGGGGCTGTATTCGCGGCTGCCGCTTTTGCCAGGCCGGGTTTATCTATCGCCCCATTCGGGAGAAGAGTGTAGAGACCATCAACCGTCAGTCCAAGGCGCTGATCGACTCTACCGGGTATGATGAGCTGTCCTTGTGCTCTCTGTCCACCTCCGACCACAGCTGCGTCAACGAAATGCTCACCTCCCTGATTGACTGGACCGTGCGGGACAAGATCAATTTGTCCTTGCCCAGCCTGCGGGTGGATAACTTTAGCGACGAGCTGGTGGACAAGCTGTCCAAAGTGCGCCGCAGCGGGCTGACCTTTGCCCCGGAGGCAGGCACCCAACGTATGCGGGATGTGATCAACAAGAATGTGACGGAAGAAGAAGTGCTGCGCACCTGTACCAAGGCCTTTGCCGGCGGCTGGACTTCCGTGAAGCTGTACTTTATGATGGGGCTGCCCACGGAAACCATGGAGGATATTGCCGGTATCGCTCAGCTGGCGGGCAAGGTGGTAGACGCCTACTATAACACGCCGGAGCACAAGAAAGGCTGCGCCGTCAGCGTGTCCGTGTCTTGCGCATCCTTTATTCCCAAGCCCTTTACACCCTTCCAGTGGGAGCCGGAGGACACCATGACCTCCTTAAAGGCCAAGCAGGCCCACTTGTTGGAGAGTGTGCCCAGCCGCAAAATCCGCGTGTCCTACCATGAAACGCCTACATCGCTTTTTAGAGGGCGTGCTGGCGCGGGGAGATCGGCGGCTGTCCAAGGTGCTGCTGCGGGCCTTTGAACTGGGCTGCAAGTTCGATTCTTGGGACGATCACTTTAACTTTGACGCCTGGATGCAGGCTTTTGAAGAATGCGGGCTGGACCCGGACTTCTATACCAAGCGGCGGCGCCCCTTTGAGGAGCTGCTGCCCTGGGATCATTTGGATTACGGCGTGTCTCGCAAGTTCCTGGAACTGGAGAACAAGCGGGCACACCAAAATGTGACTACGCCCCATTGCCGGATCCGCTGTGCCGGGTGCGGCGCCAACAAACTCAACGGAGGACATTGCGATGCAAGACCAGAAGTGGCACGAGATACGACTGCGGTTCAGTAAAACCGGGCGGGCCAAGTACATTGGTCACCTGGATGTGAATCGGGTCATATCCAGAGCCTTACGCCGGGCGGGGATTCCCTTGTGGTTCACCGAAGGGTATAACCCCCACGCTTATATGCGCTTTTCGCTGGGAACTGCCATGGGAATGGAAGCGAATTTACCGACTGGACTTGCTGGATAAAGATTATCAGCCCTTTCAGTAAAAAAAAACACTTGCTTTTTTGCACCGAGTGTGCTAATATACTAACGCATTTATTCCGTTGCGCTTCTTGCAACGAGCGAAATGCTCTGCGTTACAGGCATAACGAGGGTGGTCCTCTGGCAGATCTCTGTTAAGAACACCTCATAAATAAGAAGGAGGTTGTTATTGATGAACGCACTTGATTTGATTGCTCAGGGCAGCATGAAAGAAGAAACACCTAAATTCCAGATTGGTGATACCGTTAAGGTTGCCGTAAAGATCCGCGAGGGTTCTCGTGAGCGTATCCAGATGTTTGAGGGTACTGTGATTGCTATTAAAGGTTCCGGTATCAGCAAGACCTTTACCGTACGTCGCCTTTCTTACGGCGTAGGTATTGAGCGTGTATTCCCGCTGCATTCTCCCAATGTGGAGAGCGTGCAGGTGATCCGCTCCGGTAAGGTTCGTCGCGCAAAGCTGTATTACCTGCGTGACCGTGTGGGTAAGGCTGCTAAGGTGAAGGAGAACTTGCAGAGAGATAACGCTGCAAAGGCTGCCGACGCTGAGTAAGACACATAAAAAATGCTTCTGTTACCTTGGTGACAGGAGCTTTTTATTTGCCTTTTTCCGCGGTGTATGGTAAACTGGGGGCAGTAAGTAAGGACAGGTAAAGACAATGGCTGATTTTCAAAAACAAAAGGTACAGTGGTTCCCGGGCCACATGGCAAAGACGCGGCGCCAGATCAAGGAAATGCTGCCTCTGGTGGACGGGGTGGTGGAGCTGCTGGACGCCCGCGTGCCGTATAGCTCCGCCAACCCGGAGTTAGACACCCTGGTGCGGGGCAAGCCCCGGATCGTGCTGCTGAATAAATGCGATGTGGCAGACCCGGCGGCCACCAAGCGCTGGATTGCTGCCTTTGAGGCGCAGGGCAAAACTGCCCTGGCAGTGGATTGCCGCAGCGGCAAGGGATTGTCCGCCTTTTTGCCCACGGTGCAGCAGGTGCTGAAAAAGACCATTGAGAAGAATACCCAGCGAGGTATGGCCGGCAAGCCACTGCGGCTGATGGTGGTGGGTATTCCCAACACCGGCAAAAGCTCCTTTATCAACCGTATGGCCGGTAAAAACCGCGCCAAGGTGGCCGACAAGGCCGGTGTTACCCGGCAAAATCAGTGGTTCGCTGTGGGCGGCGGCATTGAGCTGCTGGACACCCCCGGCGTGCTGTGGCCTAAGTTTGACGATCCGGAAGTAGGGGATCGGCTGGCGTTTATCGGCTCTGTAAAAGATGAAGTAACAGACCTGGAGACCTTGACCTGCCGCTTGCTGGAGGTACTGGGGCGCACCAGACCGCAGGCCATTATCCAGCGGTACGGCATTGAGGTGGACGAGTATATGCAGGGCTGGGAAATACTGGAAGCCATCGGCCGCAAGCGCGGTTTCTTAATGCGGGGCGGCGAGATCGACTATAACCGGTCCGCAGTGATTGTGGCGGATGAATTTAGAGGAGGAAAAGCTGGGGCGAATGACCCTGGAACTGCCGGAATGATGGAATGGACAGCATTTGAAGATCAGGCCCGCGCAGAGGGCTATACTTGCATCTGTGGTATTGATGAAGCCGGGCGAGGTCCCTTGGCAGGTCCGGTGTACGCGGCGGCGGTGGTGCTCCGCCCGGGGCAGGTGATTGAGGGGTCAACGACTCCAAAAAGCTCAGCGAAAAAAAAAAGCGGGAGGCCCTGTTTGACACCATTTGCAGCCAGTGCGCCGCCTATGGGATCGGCTCCGCCACAGAAAAAGAAATTGATGAGATCAATATTCTCAACGCCACTTACCTTGCCATGCAGCGGGCGGTAGCCGCCCTGCCGGTGCAGCCGGACTGCGCTTTGGTAGATGGCAACCGTGCCCCTGACTTGCCCTTGGAGGTGCGCACGATCATTAAGGGCGACGCCCAAAGCGCCAGCATTGCGGCAGCGTCTATTTTGGCTAAGGTCAGCCGGGATCGCTATATTCTGCAAATGGCGGAGAAATACCCGCAATACGCTTTTGAAAAGCACAAGGGCTACGGCACCAAGTTGCATTATGAACGGCTGGAGCAGTACGGGATCAGCCCCATTCACCGGCTGTCGTTCCTGAAGAAATGGATGAACCGATGATCCGGCCGGAATACTACGGCAAGTACGGCGAGCTGGAGGCTGCCCGGTACTTGCAAAAGCAGGGCTATAAGCTGTATGATGTGAACTACCGATGCCGTTTTGGCGAGATCGACCTGATATGTACCAAGGGGCAGTATTTGGTGTTTGTGGAGGTCAAAACCCGCAGTCAGGGTGCCATTGCCGACCCGGCGGAATTTGTGGACCAATACAAGCAGGCGCGGATCATTCAAACCGCCAAGCTGTTTTTGGCCCAAAATCCAACGAAAAAAGCAGCCCAGATTTGATGTAATTGAAGTGTTTTTACAAATGGACGGCACAAAATCCGTAAAACACCTTGAAAATGCCTTTACATTGGTATAAAATATTCTGCAAGAAAAACGAAATCACAACCCCCAACGAATAGGAGAGCGTGTATGCTATATACTTCAACAAGAAACAACAAGATCCGTGTAACCGCAGCCCAGGCCATTGCCCAGGGAATCAGCGAGGAGGGCGGCCTGTTTGTGCCGGTGGAACTGCCGCATTTTTCCATGGACACGGTACGGGAAATGATGGAGATGTCCTACATTGACCGGGCCAAGACCGTGCTGCGCACCTTCCTGACGGACTTTTCCGACGAGGAGCTGAATTACTGCGTAGAGGGTGCTTACCGGGCAGATAAGTTTTCCAGCCCCGCTGTGGCACCCACGGTGAATATCGGCGGCAAGGAGAATATCTTGGAGCTGTGGCACGGTCCCACCTGTGCCTTTAAGGATATGGCGCTTCAGCTGCTGCCGTACCTGATGACCGTATCTGCCAAAAAAGACCGCCGAGGGCAAGACCATTGTGATCCTGGTGGCCACCTCCGGCGATACCGGCAAGGCGGCGTTAGAGGGCTTTAAGGATGTTGACAAGACCAAGATTCTGGTGTTTTACCCGGTGGACGGCGTGTCTCCCATGCAGAAGCTGCAAATGACCACCCAGGAGGGTGAGAATGTGGCAGTCTGTGCCATTCACGGCAATTTTGATGATGCCCAGAGCGCCGTTAAGTCTATCTTTACCAATGATGAGATCAAGGCGGAGCTGGCAAAGAAGAATATGATGTTCTCTTCTGCCAATTCGATTAACTGGGGCCGTCTGGTGCCGCAGATTGTCTATTACTTCTCCGCTTATGCGGATCTGTGCAAAATGGGTCAGTTGCAAGTAGGCGAGCCTATGAATGTGGTGGTGCCCACCGGCAACTTCGGCAACATTTTGGCCGGGTATTATGCCAAGCACATGGGCCTGCCCATTCAGACTATGGTTTGCGCGTCCAATACCAACAATGTACTGACAGATTTCCTGAAAACCGGCACTTATGACCGGAACCGGGACTTTTACGCCACCACTTCTCCCTCTATGGATATTCTCATTAGCTCCAACCTGGAGCGGCTGCTGTACCATATGAGCGGCGAGAGCGACGCTGCCGTGCGCGGCTGGATGACCCAGCTGGCGGAGAACGGCAAATACACGGTAGAGCCGGAAGTGATGGCAAAGATCCAAAATGAGTTTGCCGCCGGTTACTGTGATGAGGCCGCTGTGGCAGATACCATTCACAAGACTTATACCGATCAGAACTACCTGTGCGACACCCACACCGCCGTGGCTGTAAAGGTGTACCGGGACTATGTAGCCCAAACCGGCGACGATCTGCCTACGGTGATTGATTCCACCGCCTCTCCTTACAAATTCTCCAAGAGCGTGCTCACTGCCGTGCTGGAGGGCAACACCCCGCAGCTGGATGAGTTCGATATGGTAGAGGAACTGCACCGGGTTACCGGCGCTGCCGTACCGGCGCCCTTGGCCGCATTAAAGGATAAGGCCGTGCGCTTTACCCAGGTGTGTGACCGGGAGAATATGAGCCAGATGGTTTTTCAGCTGCTGAACCTGTAACAGAACAAAAAAGATAGCAGGATATCATGCGATACCCTGCCTCAGACTGTCGATAAAGTGGCTAAATCGCGCCATGCTGTAAAATTCAAATAGAATATTTGTAGGGCAGGGGCTTGCTCCTGCCGAAGGTGTTCTATATTGTCTACTGTTTTGAAAAAGTGGCTTGAACATCGAGTTCAAGCCACTTTTGGCGCTTTTTCGTCTTTTGCTCAGGGGCGGTACTGTTGTACAGCACCCATTCGCAAAATACGAAATTTATCTCACTTTCTCGGTCTGCCAGCGTGTAGAAATTTATACTTAGCTTCTTCTACACGCTGGGGCAGGATATCATGCGATATCCTGCCTTTTTTCGTCTTTTTTACTTACAAGAACAGCCGTCGCAGCACTGGAAGGTCTCGCACGCGGTGTCCGTAGAGGTCTTCGCGTTTTGCGTGCCCACCTGAATATGACCGGCGGTGCAGCAGTCGGAGCCATCGTGGTACTTGCAGTTCTTGACTTCACAGGAAATGCCTTTGATCTCGTCCATTTTTTTTTCACTCCCTTCCCGCATAGTTTGTGCAGGTGCGGGTATTTTATACGGAAAAGAGGTGCCTTATGGCGCTGTATGCCATTGCAGATACCCATTTGTCCTTTGGCACGGACAAGCCCATGGACAGCTTTCCCGGCTGGAGCGATTATACCGCTCGCTTGGCGGCCAATTGGCGCCATTTGGTGGAGCCGCAGGATACGGTGGTGATCGCCGGGGACATTAGCTGGGCCATGAAATTCTCGGAATGTACGGCAGATTTTGCCTTTTTGAACGATTTGCCCGGGCAAAAAAATCTTGCTCAAGGGCAATCATGACTATTGGTGGAACACCAAGCGCAAAATGGATCTGTATTTGCAGGAAAATCATTTTGACACTTTACAGATTTTGCATAATCAGGCGATCCCTTACGGCGATGTGGCTTTGTGCGGCAGCCGGGGCTGGTTCTTTGAGGACACACCGGAGGCCCAGGACGAGAAAGTGCTGGCCAGGGAAGTCGGGCGTATTCGTATGTCGTTGGAGGCGGCAGGGGCCAGAGAAAAGATCGTTTTTCTTCATTATCCGCCTGTGACCACCGGGAATGCCTGCGCCCCGATCGTAGAACTGTTGAAGCAGTACGGCGTGCAAAAGTGCTACTATGGCCATCTGCACGGCGCAGCCGCCCGGTTTGCTTTTTGAGGGGGAGTATCAAGGTATTGATTTTCGCCTGATCTCTGCCGATCATCTGGCGTTTACCCCCTTATTTCTGCAAATGAGCAGAAAAGCCAAATAATATAAATACTTGCTTGAAATTAAGAAATAGATATGTTATAATGCCAAATCGGTGATATTAGATAAATTTTGAGGAGGTCAAAGCAATGGCACTGAAATCATCCAATAAAGTGGACACCAATGTTTATGAAATCGAGGTTACCGTTGCCCCTGAGGAATTCACTCAGGCTTGCAAGGACGCATATTTGAAGCGCAGAAAATCTATCCAACTGCCCGGCTTCAGAAAGGGCAAGGCTACCCAGGGTATGATCGAAAAGCTCTACGGTGAGGGCTTCTTCTATGAGGACGCACTGGAGATCGTGTATCCCGCAGTTGTTACGGCTGCCATTGAGGAGGCCGGTCTGCGTACGGTGGATTCTCCCGCCGAGCTGGATGTTAAGACCATCAGCAAGTCCGAGGGCGTGGATATGACCATGAAGGTCACTGTGTACCCGGAGGTCAAACTGGGCCAGTATAAGGGCCTGGAGTGCAGCTGCCCACAGAGGCAGACGATGAGGATGTGGCCAACGAGCTGACCAACATGCTGGACAGAAACAGCCGACTGGTGACCGTTGAGGACCGTGCTGCCGAGATGGGCGACACTGCAGAGATCGACTTTGAGGGCTTTGTGGACGGCGTTGCATTTGACGGCGGCAAAGGCGAGAATTATCCTCTGGAGCTGGGATCCGGTTCCTTTATCCCCGGCTTTGAGGAGCAGGTAGCCGGTCACAAGACCGAGGAAGCATTTGATGTGAATGTAACTTTCCCGGAGGAGTACCAGGCAGAGAATCTGGCCGGTAAAGACGCCGTGTTTAAGGTGAAGATTCACGAGATCAAGACCAAGGAAGTACCGGCACTGGACGACGAGTTTGCCAAGGACGTGTCCGAGTTTGACACTCTGGACGAACTGAAGGCCGACCTGAAGAAGCAGCTTAGCGAGAAAAAGGCGGAGGACGCCCGTCGCGATCTGGAGAACCAGCTGCTGGAGCAGGCCATCGACGGTATGGAAGCCGAGATCCCGGAAGTGATGTTCACCAAGCGCGCCGACGAGATGATCAACGACTATGCTTACCGTTTGCAGGCCCAGGGCATTGACTTGCAGACCTACTTGCAGTACATGGGTCAGGATATGGACGCATTCCGCGCTACCTTTAAGGACGGCGCCGAGAAGCAGGTCAAGGCTTCTTTGGTACTGGAAGCCATCGTGGCTGCCGAGAAGCTGGAAGCCACAGAGGACGAGATCAACGCCGAGATCGACAAGCTGGCCCAGCAGTATGGTATGGAAGCGGAGCAGATCAAGAAGGCTGTACCGGCTGACCAGATCGCTGCCGATGTAACCACCAAGAAGGCACTGGATCTGATCGTGGACAGCGCCAAGTTGGTAGCGAAGAAAGCGGAAAAGAAGGCCGCCAAGAAGTCCACTGCCAAGAAGGCAGATGACAAAAAGGCAGAGAAGAAGCCCGCTGCTAAAAAAGACTGCCGCTAAGAAGCCTGCCGCCAAGAAAACCGCCAAGAAAGAGGAGGACGCCGAGTAATTCGGCGCATTCCTTTGAATGAATAAGCAAAAACACGGTCTATATTATAACAGACCGTGTTTCCGCATAGACTGAGTTTAAGGAAAGTGATTTTATGGCTTTAGTCCCTTATGTTGTAGAGCAGACCGGCGCCGGCGAGCGCTCCATGGATATTTATTCCCGGCTGCTCAGTGACCGTATTATCGTGCTCTCTGACCAGGTGAACGACACCACCGCTTCTTTGGTGGTGGCCCAGCTGCTGTTTTTGGAGAGCCAGGACAGTGAGAAAGACATCAGCCTGTATATCAACAGTCCCGGCGGCTCCGTAACTGCCGGCCTGGCGATTTACGACACGATGAATTATATCAAGTGCGATGTGTCCACCATCTGTGTGGGTATGGCCGCCAGCATGGGTGCGTTCTTGCTTTCCAGCGGCGCCAAGGGCAAGCGCATTGCACTGCCCAACAGTGAAATACTCATTCACCAGCCTTTGATCGGCGGCAATGGCCTGACCGGTCAGGCGACAGATATTGAATTGGCTGCCAAGAACTTGGTGCGCACCAAGGAACGGCTCAATGAAATTCTTGCCAAGAATACCGGCAAGAGCTATGAGCAGATTGTGCAGGACACAGACCGAGACAACAGCATGACTGCACAGGAAGCACTGGCGTACGGTCTGGTGGATAAGGTGATCGACAAGAGATAACACGGTTAGACGGACGGATGGCAGCATCCGTCCTGTCTTTCTATTTTGGATTTGGAGTGTGCATACATGGCACGAGATGACAATTACAATCGTATGACCCGGTGCTCCTTCTGCGGCAAGTCAGAGGCAATGGTTCATAAGCTGATTGAAGGTCCGGGCGTATTTATCTGTGACGAGTGTATTCGCCTTTGCAACGACTTGATCCAGAGCACCGAATTGGCGGACGCCCCCGGTAAGCAGGGGGAGGACGGCGATATGGTGCTGCCCAAGCCGGCAGAGATCAAGGCCCAGCTGGACGCCTATGTGATTGGTCAGGACGAGGCAAAAAAGCGCTGTCCGTTGCAGTATATAACCACTATAAGCGTATTTTCAGTACCCAAAAGGACGATGTGGAGCTGCAAAAGAGCAATATCTTGCTGATGGGTCCCACCGGCGTGGGCAAAACCATGCTGGCCCAGACCCTGGCAAAGATCCTGAATGTTCCCTTTGCCATTGCAGACGCCACCACCCTGACCGAGGCCGGGTATGTAGGCGAGGACGTGGAAAATATTTTGCTGCGCTTGATCCAGGCGGCGGACTTTGATGTGGAACGCGCCGAACGGGGCATTATCTATGTGGACGAGATTGACAAAATCAGCCGCAAGAGCGAGAACCGCTCCATTACCCGTGATGTAAGCGGCGAAGGTGTGCAGCAGGCGCTGCTGAAGATTTTGGAGGGAACAGTGTCCAATGTCCCCCCCGGCGGCGGGCGCAAGCACCCCCAGCAGGAGTTTATTCAGATTGATACGACCAACATTCTCTTTATCTGCGGCGGTGCCTTTGACGGCATCGAAAAAATCATTGAGAAGCGGATCGGTGGCAAGTCCATGGGCTTTGGCGCGGATATTCAAGCGGAAGATGTGGACGAAAACCGCGTGATGGAGCGGGTAGAGCAGCACGATCTGGTGAAGTATGGACTGATTCCGGAACTGATTGGGCGTATTCCCGTGATCGCCGTGCTGGAGAATTTGGATAAACCGGCATTGATCCGCATTATGACGGAGCCGAAGAATTCCATCGTGAAGCAGTATACCCGTATGTTCCAAATGGACGGGGTGCAGCTGGAGTTCCAGCCGGAGGCGCTGGCGGCTATGGCGGATGTGACCCTGGAGCGCAAAACCGGTGCCCGCGGTCTGCGCAGTGTGTTTGAGACGACCTTAAAGGAACTGATGTTCCAGATCCCCAGCGACAGCACGGTGGAGAAGGTGACCATTACCCCGGAGACGGTGCGCAGCGGTGCAGAACCGATCATTTTGCGCAATCCCAAGAAGGAGAGCCACGACCTAACGGCCGGTGCTCTAAAGAACGCATAAGCAAAGGAGTGCAGTGCGCAGCAGCGTATTGCGCTCTTTTTTCCTTTTACAGGTTGCCTTTTTATATATTTTATTATATAATACTGCGTAGCGATTTTTTCTGCTTATGATTTTTTGAATGTAGAAGTAGGTTTTATAGATGGACGAGATGAACATTTTTGAGACGGCGCCCAGCTTCCCGGTGATCCCTTTGCGGGGACTGGTGATGTTCCCGGATATGGTGCTGCACTTTGATGTGGGGCGCAAAAGAGCGTTGCTGCGCTGAAAGCAGCCATGAATGCGGATCAAAAGATCTTTTTAGTGTCCCAAAAGGACGCAGCGGTGGATGAACCGGGGCTGGATGATCTGTTCGGCGTAGGCGTGGTTTGCTCTGTGCGGCAGATGATGCGCATTCCCGGCAGCGAAAATATGCGCGTGGTAGCCGAAGGTGACGGGCGCGGCGCTTTAATGGCGTTTGTACGCACCAAGCCGTTTCTTTCTGCGGTGGTACAGCCGCTGGAGGAACCGGAGGATCAGTTGGATCCGGATCGGGCCAATGCCTATCGCCGTGCGGTGAAAAAAGAATTTGAGCATTACGCAGAGATGGTGCCCAAGATCAGCAATGATGTGATTGCTAAGGTGCTTGCTTATCAGGAAAACGGTTCTTTGGCGGATTATATTTGCTCCAATACCTTTATGGATTATGCGGACAAGCAGGATGTGCTGGAGTGCTTGGACCCGGGTGAGCGGCTGCGTATGCTCTTAATGCTCCTGAGCAAGGAAAACACTACGCTGGAGATTGAAACGGAGCTGCATGAGCGCGTGCAGGCTGAGATCGACAAAAATCAACGGGAGTATTACCTACGGGAGGAAATGCGGGTGATCTCCGAGTCTTTGGGCGAGGAGGATAATCCCCAGGAGGAAGCGGACGGCTACCGGGAGAAGATCGGCAAGCTGCGCTGCGACGAGGAAGCCAAAACCCATTTGCTCAAGGAATGCGACAAGCTGGCAAAAATGCCCCAAAGGTTCCCACGAGGCCACAGTGGTGCGCAATTATTTGGACAAGTGCCTGGAAATTCCGTTCGGTACATATACCAAAGACAATATGCGCCTGGATCGTGCCCGCAAGGTGCTGGATAAGGATCATTACGGATTGGATAAAGTGAAAGACCGCATTGTGGAGTCCTTGGCAGTGCTGCGGCGCAACCCGGACTTCTCCGGTCAAATTCTCTGTTTGGCAGGCCCCCCTGGGGTAGGTAAAACCTCTATCGTCAAATCCCTGGCAAAGGCCATGAACCGCAAGTATGTGCGAGTGGCGCTGGGCGGTGTCCACGATGAGGCAGAAATTCGCGGCCACAGAAAGACTTATATCGGCGCCATGCCCGGCCGCATTATTGATGCAGTGATCAAAAGCGGCAGTATGAACCCCATTATCTTGCTGGACGAGATCGACAAGATCGGCAACGACATCAAAGGCGACCCGTCCTCCGCACTGTTGGAGGCGCTGGACCCGGAGCAGAACAATACCTTTGCCGATCATTATATTGAGTTTCCGGTGGATCTGTCCAAGGTGCTGTTTATCACCACGGCCAATGATACTTCCACCATTGCTCCGCCGCTGTTTGACCGTATGGAGGTTATTGAGCTTGGTTCCTATACCGCTACGGAGAAGTTCCGTATTGCCAAGGACCATTTGGTGAAGAAAGAGATGACCAAGCACGCGCTGTGTGCCAGAGAGTTTAAGGTCACGGACGGCGCGCTGGAGGAGATCATCGCGCATTATACCAGAGAGGCCGGTGTGCGGCGGCTGGAGAAATGTATCGGCACCCTGTGCCGCAAGGCGTCCGTAGCGCTGGAAAGCGGTGCCAAGTCTTTTCGCGTGAATGAAAAGAACTTGCAGGACTATCTGGGCGTGCCCAAGTACACGGATGATCTGATCCCAGGCGAAAACCAAGTGGGCGTGGTCAACGGTCTGGCTTGGACTTCTGTAGGCGGCACCATGCTGCCCATTGAAGTGTCTGCCTTCCCGGGCACCGGCAAGGTGCAGATTACCGGTAATTTAGGCGATGTGATGACCGAGAGCGTTAAGACCGCCGTGGGCTTTATCCGCTCCCGCGCAGACACCTATGGTATTGACGATCAGTTCTATAAAAATAAAGACTTGCACATTCACGCTCCGGAGGCGGCCATTCCCAAGGACGGCCCCTCTGCCGGACTGGCCATCACCACGGCGCTGGTCAGCGAGCTGACAGGCATTCCCATTCGCTGTGATGTGGCCATGACCGGCGAGATCAGCCTAAAAGGGCGGGCGCTGCCCATCGGTGGATTGAAAGAAAAGAGTATGGCCGCCTACAAGGCCGGTTGCTCCACGGTGATCATTCCGGCGGAGAACAGCAAGGACTTGCAGGAGATCGGCGAAGAAGTGAAAGCGGGCGTGCGCTTTGTGCCGGTAGACACCTTTGACCAGGTGCTGCCTATTGCGCTGGAATACATGCCCACACCTACCGCCCGGGAGGACAAGCCCGCCGCCGTGCCGGTGGCCAAGTCCAAGCGTGCCGATCGGCCGGTGGCCCAGTGAGGTGCCTATGAATTATAACAAAGCAACCTTTGATCGCGCCTTTGGCATCTCCGCCCAACTGCCTCCGGCAGACGGGATTGAGATTGCCTTTGCCGGGCGCTCCAATGTGGGCAAAAGCTCACTGCTTAACCGCCTGTTTAACCGCAAGTCCCTGGCCCGGGTCAGTTCCGTACCCGGCAAGACGGTGACCGTCAACTTCTATGATGTGGACGGCGTGCACTTTGTGGATCTGCCCGGTTACGGCTACGCCAAGATCTCTAAGGCAGAGAAAAAAGCGGTTTGGTGAGTTGATGGAGGGCTATTTTCAAAGCGGACGACCCATTCGCCTTGTGGTGCAGCTGATTGATATGCGCCATGCCCCCACGGCGGATGATCTGCAAATGATCGACTTTTTGCAGCAGATCGGACTGCCCTTTGTGGTGGTGCCCACCAAGGCGGATAAATTAAAACCCACTCAGTATAAAAAAAGACTGGAAGAACTGGGCACGGAGCTGCCGAACCTGGGCACAGGCGTGCAGGTGATCCCGTTCTCTTCTGTGAAAGGGCAGGGGAGCGAACAGTTAAAGGCCGTGATCGAACAGGCCTGCCAGTCGGAATGATAGAAGCGGAGGATAGAAAAGATGGAGAAATTACCTTTTGTTACCAAGGAAAAGGCGGAGGAGATCGCAGCGCAGTTTCCCACCCCCTTTCATCTGTACGATGAGCGGGGTATTCGGGAAAATGCGGCTAAGCTGAAAGAGGCTTTTGCATGGAACAAGGGCTACAAGGAGTTCTTTGCCGTCAAGGCAACGCCCAACCCCTTTCTGATTAACATTCTGCGGGAGTACGGCTGCGGCTGTGACTGCTCGTCCAAGACGGAGCTGATGTCTCCAAAGCCATTGGCGCCGTGGGGGAAGATATTATGTTTTCTTCCAACGACACGCCCTTAGAGGAGTTCAAATACTGCAACGACCTGGGCGGTATCATCAACCTGGATGACATTACCCATATTGAAGCAGTGGAAAAAGCCTGCGGCAAGCTGCCCCGCAAAATGAGCTGCCGCTACAATCCCGGCGGTATGTTTAAGATCACCAATGATATTATGGACAACCCGGGGGACGCCAAGTACGGTATGACCACCGAACAGCTGTTTGAGGCCTTCCGGATCATGAAGTCCAAGGGCGTAGAGGAGTTCGGTCTGCACGCATTCCTGTGCTCCAATACGGTGACCAACGAGTATTATCCGCTGCTGGCCAAGGTGCTGTTTGATGTAGCAGTGCAGCTGAAGAACGAGCTGGGCGTAAAAATCAGCTTTATCAATCTGTCCGGCGGCGTTGGCATTCCTTACCGTCCGGAGCAGGAGCCGAATGATATTTTGAAGATCGGCGCCGGTGTACATAAGGTGTATGATGAGGTGCTCACCGCCAACGGTATGGGCGATGTGGCGATCTATACCGAGCTTGGCCGCTTTATGATGGGCCCCTACGGCGGCTTGGTGACCCGCGCCATTAACGAAAAGCATACTTATAAAGAGTATGTGGGCGTAGACGCTTGCGCTGTGAACCTGATGCGCCCGGCCATCTACGGTGCGTATCACCATGTGACGGTGCTGGGCAAGGAAAATCAGCCCTGCGACCACAAGTACGATGTGACCGGCTCCCTTTGCGAGAACTGCGACAAATTTGCCGTGGACCGTATGCTGCCGGAAATTGAACGCGGCGATCTGCTGTTTATCCACGACGCCGGCGCCCACGGCTTCTCCATGGGCTACAACTATAACGGCAAGCTGAAAAGTGCGGAAATTTTGTTAAAGACCGACGGCACTTTCCAGATGATCCGTCGGGCAGAGACGCCCAAGGATTACTTCGCCACCTTTGATTGCTTTGACTTTTACGATGACCTGATCAAAGGCTAAGAAAGATAAAAAGCGACCGGACAATTTTGTCCGATCGCTTTTTTGCGTTTTTTGCTGTTGGTTATTTGGTATAGAACATGGCGCCGGTTTGCGATTTGCTGTATCGGTACACACTCATCTCGATCCCCAAAGCCAGATAAATACAGAGTGACGAGGAGCCGCCGGCGGAGAACAGGGGCAGGGTGATGCCGATGCAGGGCAGTAGGCTCAGCTCCATGCCGATATTAACAAAGGTCTGGGCAAAAGAGCATAACGGCAATGCCGCTGCACATTAGGTAGCCGCCGTTATCCCGGGCACGCAGGCCGGTTTGACCTACCCGCAAAATCAGTATCGTTAAAATCAAGATCACTGCCAGTGCGCCGATAAACCCAAATTCCTCACCGGCTACGGACAGAATCATATCGTTCTGATTTTCCGGCACGGCGCCGCTTTGGGTCATATCGCCCTTTAAGAAGCCTTGACCCAGAAAACCGCCGTTGCCCATGGCGATCTTGCCGTTATTTTGTTGATACATGGTGCTCTCGTATTGCTCCGGGTAAAACAGGGCAATGATCCGCTCCCGCTGCAAGCCGGAGATCAGCTTCAACTTCCAGGCGGCCACAAAACCCACGATCATCGCGCAAAACCCGGCTAAGAAGTAGCCGATGTTAATGCGGGCAAAGAACAGCATGCCGATAAACATAATCAGGAAGATCAGGGCAGACCCGGCGTCACCGGTCATCAGCACCAGGCCAATGGGGATCAAGCCGTGGATGACCAGCGGAATGATGGTGCGTATTTTGTTGATCTTGTCCCGTACCATATCCAGGTGGTAGGAAAAGGAGATGATAAAGCCTACTTTCAGCAGCTCAGAGGACTGGAAGGTCAGCACCTTCAGGTCGATCCAGCTGCGGGCGTCCTGCCGGGCATCCGGCGCAATGCCAAAGAAAAAGTGTAGATCATCAAACCTACGCACCCGGCGGCGATCACCGGCCACAGCTTGGCTACCGCCTCGTAGTTCACATTAGAAACCAGTAGGCAGATCACCACCCCCAGCGCCACGGACAGGAACATGGAGCGCACATCGCTGCTGATGATCTTGCCGTCCTTTAAGGTAGAGTGGGTAGCGCTGTACACCAGCGCCAAACCGTATAGAGAGCCAACCATGGCGGTTAGCAAAGTTACATAATCTAAACCGGAAAATAATTCCAACAGCGGCGATTGCTTTTGCCGACTGTGCACGATCTGCCTCCTCTCATTACAGGGTAGTCTTTATTATATTATGAATTTTGCCAGAATTCAAGAGAAGCGGGCAATTATTACTTGGATTATTTTATCCCTTGTGTTATAATAACTTGCGAGAAACGTTGCGCTCGCTGTGGCGCGTACAGGAGTATGTATATGCTGACAGATATTGAGATCGCCGCACAGGCGAAAATGAAAAGGATTACGGATGTGGCTGCGGCTATGGGTATTCGTCCGGAGGAGCTGGAGCCTTACGGTCATTATAAAGCAAAGCTGTCCGATGATTTGCTGATTCGGCTGCAAGATCGTCCGGACGGCAAGCTGGTGCTGGTAACGGCGGTCAACCCTACCCCTGCCGGTGAGGGCAAGACCACCGTGAGTATCGGCTTGGGTCAAGCTATGTGCAAACTGGGAAAAAATGCGGTGATCGCTCTGCGAGAGCCGTCCCTGGGTCCGGTGTTCGGCATTAAGGGCGGCGCTGCCGGCGGCGGTTACAGCCAGGTGGTGCCTATGGAGGACATTAACCTGCACTTTACCGGTGATCTGCATGCCATTACCAGTGCCAATAATCTGATGTGTGCGCTGCTGGATAACCATATTCAGCAGGGGAATGTGCTGGGAATTGATCCCCGCCGTGTGCAGGTGAAGCGGTGCATGGATATGAACGATCGCGCCCTGCGCAATATTATTTGCTCTTTGGGCGGCACCCTGAACGGCGTGCCCCGGGAGGATCACTTTTGCATAACCGTTGCCAGTGAGGTGATGGCAATCCTGTGTCTTGCGGAAGATTTGCAAGATTTGAAAAAAGCGGCTGGGTGATATTTTGGTAGCCTATACCTACGACGGCGCACCGGTGTATGCCCGGGATATTCAGGCAAACGGCGCCATGACCGTGCTGCTGAAGGATGCGATTAAGCCCAATTTGGTGCAGACCTTGGAGAATACGCCGGCCATTATGCACGGCGGTCCCTTTGCCAATATTGCCCATGGCTGCAACTCTGTGCGGGCTACCAAAACCGCGTTGAAGCTGGGCGATTACGCCATTACCGAGGCGGGCTTTGGCTCTGACCTGGGGGCAGAGAAGTTCTTTGACATTAAGTGCCGCTACGCGGGGGCTGACACCCGCCTGCGTGGTGCTGGTGTCTACCGTGCGGTCTATGAAATATAACGGCGGCGTGCCCAAGGATCAGCTGAAAGAGGAGAATTTAGACGCGCTGCGCGCCGGCTCTGTCAATTTGCTGGCGCATATTGAGAACTTGAAGAAATGGTGTGCCGGTGGTGGTGGCGATCAACCACTTCTATGCGGACACCCAGGCGGAGATCGACTATGTAGAGCAAATTTGCAAGGCGGCAGGCGCGGATTTTGCCGTGACCAAGTGCTTTGCGGAGGGCGGCGCCGGCAGTCTGGAGCTGGCAGAGAAAGTGGCTGCCGCCTGTGAAAAAGAAAATCACTTCCATACCCTGTACGACCTGGATCTGCCGGTGTATGAGAAGATCGAGAAAAATTGCCAAAGAGGTCTACGGCGCCGACGGTGTGGACTACACGAAGGCGGCAAAAAAGGCCATTGACGGCTTTATTGCACTGGGGGCAGACAAACTCCCAGTGTGTATGGCAAAGACCCAGTACAGTTTGTCTGACGATCCCACAAAGCTGGGGCGCCCCAGCGGCTTTCGCATTACCGTCAGCAGCGCCAGTCTGTCTGCCGGCGCCGGGTTCCTGGTGTGCCAGACCGGCAATGTGATGACCATGCCCGGCCTGTCCAAATCACCGGCGGCCTACCGCATTGATGTGGACGATCAGGGCAACACCGTGGGGCTGTTCTGATGCAAGTATTTCATTCTCATAGTTATGCGGATACGGTTCGTATTGCTGCCGATCTGGCAAAGACCTTGCCACCGGGCACGGTGATTGCCTACTTGGGCGACCTGGGGGCGGGCAAAACCGCCTTTACCGCCGGACTGGCAAAAGGGCTGGGGTTGACGGTGGATGTGACTTCACCTACCTTTGCCATTTGCAATACGTATCGGCAGGGAGATGTGACCCTGCACCACTTTGATATGTACCGGGTAGACAGCTGGGACGATCTGTATTCCACCGGGTTCTTTGATTATTTGGACACCGGCGCTTACCTGGCCATCGAATGGAGCGAGAATGTGTACGGCGCGCTGCCGCCGGACACCCCTGATGGTGGAAATCTCCAAGACAGGGGAGCAGGATCGCACCATTGAGATTTATACAAAAGAGGAGGAGAAAGCATGATCCTTGCGGTAGACGCATCATCTGTTACCGCAGCCGCGGCTTTATGTAGTGGTGACGGCACGGTGGTGCGCAGCGACTTTCTCCATAGTGGCCTGACCCACAGCGAAACCCTGCTGCCTATGATTCGGCGGGTACTGGGGGACACCTCTGTGGCAGACCTGGACGCCATTGCTGTTACTGCCGGTCCCGGTTCTTTTACCGGGGTGCGGATCGGCGTGGCCACCGTTAAAGGCCTTGCCTTTGACAGGGATATTCCTTGTATCGCCGTGTCTGCTTTGGAAGCGGTGGCGTACCAGTTCCCGGAGGAGAACGCAGTGATCTGCGTGGTGATGGACGCCCGCCGCGGGCAGTTCTATAACGCCCTTTTTCGTGTGGAGAACGGTGAGGTGGAGCGCCTTTGCCCGGACCGGGCTGTGGATGGCGTTGCACTGGCTGAAGAATTGGCCGCCTATGATCGGGTGATCGTGGCCGGTGACGGCGCCCAGTTGTTTGCACCCTTGTTCCCGGCTGGGGAGGTAGCCCCTCCGCAGCGGCAGTATGTGACCGGGCACGGCGTGGCCCTGGCCGCCCAAAAACAGAAAACCATGCCCGCCGCTGCGCTGATGCCTGTATATCTGCGGCTTAGCCAGGCGGAACGGCAATTAAAATTAAAAAAAGGAGAATCATAATGAAGATTGCAATGGGTTCCGATCATGCGGGCTTCCCGCTGAAAGAGGAGATCAAAAAAGTGCTGCTGGAGCAGGGCTATGAAGTAGAAGATGTGGGCTGCTATTCCCCGGAACGCTTCGATTACGCCATCAGCGCCCAAAAGGCCTGTGATTTGGTGGTAGACGGTACTTGCGAAAAAGCCATTCTGTGCTGCGGTACCGGTATTGGCATCTCTATGGCTGCCAATAAGGTTAAGGGCATTCGGGCTGCCTGTTGCTCCGATTATTTCAGCGCCAAGTACACCCGCGCCCATAATGATGCCAATGTGCTGTGCATGGGCGATCGTGTAGTCGGTGCCGGGCTGGCACTGGAGCTGGTGCAGGTGTTCCTGACCACACCCTTTGAGGGTGGCCGTCACCAGACCCGTATTGACCAAATTATGGACATTGAGGCAGGGAAAAAGCTCTACTGAGTTTAAAACAGAAAAAAGCGCACAGGCAATCGCCTGTGCGCTTTCTTATTGGAATTTATTTTTGAATTTAGGACCACTTCAGTGCCTTAATAGAGAAGCCCAGTTCCGTATCCAGGCGATTCTTTTGCACCACGGCAACCACCTTTTTGCAGCTCTTTGCGCCGCTGACGGAGCCGGTGACCTTGTAGTAGTTGTTGTTGCCCAGGGACTCTACCCGGTTGATCTTTACGGACTGCTGCTTAGCCTCGCCTTTGGTGATGGTGAACACGCTGTCCTTATTGCTGTAATTGATAATGTCGTAGATGTTCTCTTTTTTTGCCGCTGCGTTGCAGTTGCTCTTAAAGTTGACCACCGTCTGGCCGTAGTATTTGAACAGGTCCAGCACAACGGTGCCGGAGGGAAAGCTGGTGCCCTTAATATCCTCACGGGCAGCCATCCAAACGGCAACATGGGTAGCCATTTCGGCGCTGACGCCGTCCTTGTTCTCATAGCTGAACTTGTACAGGCCGGGCACCTCCAGCATCGCTGCGATGCGCTCCAGATCCTGTTGGTTGAAAATGACCTTTTTGCCGCTGGCATTGGTAGAGGGCACCTTATCCTTGGACGCCTCAATGGTGGTCAGCTCTTTACCGGTGGTCTCGCCTTTATTGTCTGTGGTTTGGGGCGTGGTGGGCCCGTTGGTGGGCGTTTCGCCCTTGCCGCCGTTGTTTTTCTTTGTAGAGGTTTCGCCTTTTTTGGTGGTGGTCTCCCGGATGGGAACGGTAACTTCTTTGCCGTTCTTGTCCGTTACCTTCTCACCGTTTTTGTCGATCTCATAGGCCACGGTTTTGCCCTTTTTGTCCTTTTCATAGACCACATCTACTTCTTTGCCGTCTTTATTGATCTCTGTGCCAAACTCGGTGTCTGCATTGGCCAAACCGGCTTGGGTGGTATCGGCGGCAGAGTTCTGTCCGTCTGTCTTTTGGAAGAGCAGGCAGCAAAGACGCCGCAGACCAGTACGCTCAGCGCCATGATCAATGCAATACTCTTTTTCAAAGGGAACACGCTCCTTTTGGTGCTCTGCACCGTAATATCTCCTACATTATAGTCTTTTTATACACAAAAGGCAAGGGTTAGGGCTGTAAGTCGCCAAATGTTTACCACTTATTCATAATCTTTACAGATTTAGCCAAATGGATTATAATGAATACAAACGGAAAGGGAGGTGGGGCGTATGCGCCCTGCGGCTAAGGTCGCCATGAGCGGTATTTGTACGGCGCTGAGCGTGCTGCTGCTGTTTTTCGGCGGTGTGGTGCCGGTGCTGGCCTATGTATGTCCCATGCTCACCGGGGTGCTGATGGTGGTGCTGGTGCGCACCTTCGGCTACGGCACAGCGTTGATCACCTATGTGTCTACGGGGCTGCTCAGCTTCTTTTTGGTGCCGGACAAGGAGTGTATGTTGATGTATGTGCTCTTTTTCGGCTATTATACCATCGTGCGCCAGTGGATCGGGCGGCTGCGGCCTCGGTCGGTGGCGCTGGCTGCCGAGTGCCTGCTGTTTAATGCAGCACTGGCGGCAGTGAATCTGCTGCTGGTGTATGTGTTTGCCATTCCTATGGATGCGGTGAGCAGTAACAAGTGGTTTTTGGTGGGCTTTTGGCTGGCGATGAATTTGCTGTTCTTCCTTTATGAGCGGCTGCTGGGTGTGGCGGAACTGTTGTATGTCCGTAAGATTGAGAAGCGCCTGCGCAGCGTGTTTAAGAAGTAAAAAGCGACTTGTATTTGTAAGATACAAGTCGCTTTTTGAATTATTCCGTATAAACGCGGGGTACGCGGGGATTCACCAGCAAGGGTGACAGGTCGCATGTGGCAATATCGCCGGGCTGTACGCTGCTGCCGGTCACATCCACCGCCGTGTGGGACAGCCCTACCTCGCCGATCACCGGGTAGGCTTTGCCATTAATGGTGATCAAATGGGCTTTATTGAGAAATTGCTTGAGGGCAGAGAGTACACTGTGGAAGTTGTGATCCTCTTTCTCCTTGGTTAGGCCGAAGCCGTCATAATGCCCCATTGGCACAATGGCAATGGTGGTGGGGCGCTTGGTAACAAAGGTGCCGTTGTAGCCCACCGCATAACCGGCGGGCACTTCCTTCATGTCCACCACTTCCGCCTCCAGTCGACCTAAGCGGTGCAGAGGCGTCTCGCTATGGGTGATCACCCGTCCGGTAAAGGCGGAGCCGATGCGTACCGCGTCCAGCGCCACATGCTCCACATTCAACAATGCGGGGGAGTTGGCTGCATGGCGGGTACCTACGGTCTTGCCGGCCTTTTCAATCTGCGCCAGCGTGTCCTTGAACACTTCCAGCTGGGCAATGGTTTTGGCCTTGTCGTGAAAGGCGCTGCTAAAATGGGTGTATGCGCCGGTGAATTCCAAATTAGGCAGGTCGTAGCAGGCAATGGCCTCCGCTACCTGCGCAGGCAAAAAGCCGTAGCGACCCATGCCGGTGTCGATCTTCAAATGGCACGGAACCTTGACACCCAAATCGGCAGCCGCCGCTTGCATCACCTGTGCTGCCCGGGTGCTGCCGATGGTGGCAATACAGCCGGTGTCCGCAATATGGCGCGCCTCGCTGTCCACGCAGGTGGAGCGCATCACTAAAATATCCGTGTTCGGTTGCAGCACCGCCCGCAGGGGGGGCAATGTCCGTCACTTCCGTTACAGCCAAAGTGGTGATGCCGCAATGCTCCAGAATCAGCGCCAGTTCCGTTAGGCCAAAGCCGTAGCCGTTGCCTTTAACGACGCCGATAATAGGCACGCCCGCTTTCTTTTGCAGGTAATGCACATTCTCGATCAATGCGGTTTTATCAATTACATATCTGCTCATTTTCTTACTTTTTCCAATACCTTTGTTGCCAAGTTATACAGGTGGTACACCGGCTTGTTGATCACATAGTCAAATTCGCCGATAAATTCTTTCATATACCCGCCAAAGCCGTGCTTAAACCGCCACAGACCATAGTGGGGGTTGTCCGGGTTTTGGCAGTCGCCGCTGATGCCGCCAAAGTCATAGACCTTACAGCCGCACCCCATACCCCACTGCATCATGGCCCATTGCAGGGCATAGTTGGGGTACACATTGCGGTGGGCGTTGGAGGAGGCGCCGTACTGGTATTTCATCACATTCTGCCCCCACTTAATCGCCAAGGTGCCGGCAATGGCTTTGCCCTCATAGTAGGCCATATACAGGCGGCAGTCCTCGCCCATGCAGTTCATAATTTGCTCAAAATAGCTTTTCGGTCGGGTGGAGAAGTTGTCCCGCTCCCCGGTCTCCTGCATAATGCGTACAAAGTCGTCCAGCGCCTCGGTGCCCATCACTTTTACTTCCACGCCTTTCTTTGGCGCTTTGCGGATTCGGTTTCTGTAATCCGGCTTAAAGGTGAGCATCAGCTCCTGTTCGTTCAGGCCGTTGTAGTCAAAGCAGTAAACAAACCGGGGCTGCACATTCTCAAAATCCATACACCCCGGGTTCAGTTCTACAAAGCCCTTGCTCAGCAAATGCTGCTTGTAGGCCTTGTTCTCCACGGTGATCTCCGGGTCGATTTTAATACAGTAGCCGTGGTATTCCTTTGCAATATCCAAAAGTGCGGCAAAGAGCGCGTCAAAGGTGGCAAAATCATCTTCGTCCGCCACAAAGCCGCGGCAGCAGTAAAGCAGGGAGGCTTTGATCACCGGCACGGTACGAATCAGCACATCGGCGCTGCCCTTAATGTTGCCGTCCTCGTCCCTCAACATCACGGCTTCCCACTTCCAGGCGGACTTGACCTTAGCCCACTTGGAGGAGTGCTGGAACAGGCCCTTAGGGTGCTTTTTGATAAACGCTTCATATTGGTCTAAATTCTCTTTTGTTACACGCTCGATCATAACAGACTCCTTTATATTTCTGCCTTTTATTATACCAACATTCTGCCCGCTTGTCCACCCACTCCGGCGGTTTTCTGCATTTTGCCAGGTTGACAAGCGGCGGGCGTTCCTTTATTATTATCTATATAGTATGAATCGGGGGCAGACCTATGCAAAAACCAAGATATGCCGATCCCAGTGTGATCGCAGTGAATAAAGAAGACGGCCACGCTATTGCCATGCCGTATGATACGGCGGCGCAGGCGCTGGCGGGGGAGAACAGCCCATACAAACGGAGCCTGAACGGGCTTTGGAAGTTCAGCTGGTGCCGAGGCGTTAAAAACGAACTGGAGGGTTTTGAGGCACCGGATTATGATGATGGCACCTGGCGGGAAATTCCCGTGCCCTCCGTGTGGCAGACCCAGGGCTATTCCGTGCCTTACTATTACGCCAGCACATTTCCCAGAGCGCTCAGCCGCAGCAAGGGCAAGATTCCAAAATTGACCCTGCTATGCAGGAGGTGGGCTACTATCGCCGCACCTTTACCATTGATCCGGAGTGGAAGGGGCGTCAGGTGTTCTTGCACTTTGGTGCAGCCAAGGCGGCGCTGGAGGTGTATGTGAACGGCCAATTTGTAGGCTATTCTCAAGGCTCTATGACACCCCACGAATTCGATGTGACCCGGTATCTTTTGAATGGCGAAAATCTGGTGTGCGCCAAGGTGTACCGGTACAGTGACGGCAGCTATCTGGAAGATCAAGATATGTGGTGGCTGTGCGGCATTTACCGGGAGGTGTATTTGTTCGCCGAGCCAAAGGCTTGCCTGCGGGATTTTTATTTTCGTACGGAGCCGGACGCGGATTTTCGGGACTGGACGGTGCGCCTGGACGGTTATTTGCACCTGTACGCCCCCACAAAAGAAGACTTGACCTTGTGTGCCGCTTTGTATCGGGACGGCCAAAAGGTCTATGATCTGGGCAGTGCTGCCTGCAAGGGGGACCAGCCCCGTCAGACCTTGCAGTTGGAAACTGCGGCCAAGGCACCGCTGTTGTGGTCCGCAGAGCAGCCAAACACCTATACGCTGGTGATGGAGTTGCTGTGCGGAAAACGCGTGCTTTGCGCTAAGCGTTACACCGTGGGCTTTAAGAAAGTGGAAATTCGGGGCGAAAAAATCTATTTTAACGGCATGCCCCTGTTTGTGCGCGGGGTGAATCGCCACGATTTTGACCCGGACAATGGCTGGGCTGTGCCGGAGGAACGGTATCGGCAGGATATGGACCTGATGAAACAGGCTAACATTAACGCGGTGCGCACCTCCCATTACCCGGATGACCCCCGGTTTTATGACTACTGCAATCGCTACGGCTTTTATGTAATGGACGAGTGCGAGGTGGAGAGCCATGGCGTGCGCCGCAAAGGTGTGCCTGGGGACAGCCCGGTGTGGACGGCGGCCTGTGTGGATCGTATGGAGCGTATGGTACTGCGGGACCGGAATCATCCATGTGTGTTTATGTGGAGTCTGGGCAATGAAGCCGGGGACGGTACTGCCTTTACTGCAATGAAGCAGGCGGCACTGGCACTGGACGACACGCGCCAATTCCACTACGAGGGGGATTTTGATTTAACCAAAAGCGATGTGATCTCCCGTATGTATCCCACCGCCGATGTGATGGAAAAGTTGGGCAAGAAAGAGCCCATTACCATTTCTCTCTACGACAATATCGCCAATCAGCTGGCAGCGGACAGCAAGCCCATTACTGCCGAGATGTATGAAGGCAAGCCGGTGCTGCTATGCGAGTATGCCCATTCTATGGAGAATTCTCTGGGCAACTTTGCCGACTATATGGCGGATTTTGAAAAGTATGACAATATGTGCGGCGGCTTTATCTGGGACTTTGTGGACCAGGCGTTGCACCGCAAGGCTCAGGACGGCACGGACTTGTGGCTTTACGGCACGGATTTTGAAAAGGAAGAGCCGCGGCACTGGTATTCGCTGCCAAACACCACGGCCATTACCGGGTCCAATACCTATTTTTGCGCCAACGGGATTATCGGTGCGGACCGCACGGTGCATCCTCAGTATTACGAGGTGCAAAAGGTATATGCCCCGGTGCAGACCCTGGCTGTGAACCCGGACAGCGGCTCCTTTACCGTAAAGAACAAAATGCTCTTTACCAATATCAATGCGCTGGAGTGCCGCTGGCAGATCGAAGTGGGCGGCCGGCTGCTGATGCACGGCAAGCTGGAGCCGATCGATTGCCCGCCTTTGTCGGAAGTGACGGTATCTTTGCCTTACACGATGGATCAGGTCACCGGGGACGGTATGGCGGTGCTGACGGTGTCCTTTGCCACCACCCGGGCATTGCCGGGACTGGCATCGGGCTTTACCTTTGCTTGGGACCAATTTGTGCTGCGGCCTATGCCTCAGCCTGTGGCGGAGAAAGATGGCGGCGATTTGCACTACGACCACCGGGGCAACCGGGTAGAGGTGCAGGGCGCCGACTTTGACCTGACCATTCAAAACGGGCGCGTGGTCAGCTGGGTGATCGACGGCAGCCAGCGGTTGGTAGCGCCCTTGGAGCCTGCTTATTTCCGGGCGCTGACAGATAATGATATTGATTTTCTCAACTTTGTGCCGCCGCTGATCAAGTTCCACCCTCTGTACGGCTGGCGCCGTGCCCAGCGCCGCACCCACGCGCTGCGTACCGTGGTGCAGGCCGGGGCAGACAATACGGTGGAGGTGCACATTGCCATGTCCACGCCACGCTTGCGGGAGGACTTGATCACATATAAAATATATCCCAATGGGCGGCTGTATGTGTACCACGGTGCCGTGCCCAAGCAGGATATGCTGCGCTTCGGCTTCCAGATGACCTTGCCGGGCAGCTATGAGTATGTAAACTGGTACGGCAGAGGGCCGCACCCCAGCTATCGGGACCGAAAAACCGGGGCTGCGCTGGGTCGTTATCAATCTACGGTGACTGCGCTGGAGCACCGCTATATGCGTCCCCAGGAGAGCAGCAACCGCACGGATACTTACGACCTGTATTTGTGTGACAGTCACGGCGAGGGCTTCCGGGTACAGGCGTACTATGAAACACCCTTTGCCTTTAGCGCTTATCACTACACCACTATGGGGCTGGACAAGGCTGCGCATATACACGAGATTCCCTATGATCCGTCCTTGACCACATTGAATATTGACGGCGCCCAGTGCGGCGTTGGCGGCGATTTGCCGGGCCAAGGCGCGGTGCGTGCACCATACCGGGTAACGGCAGGGGAGAAGTGCAGCTATGCCTTTATCTTGGAGCCGATGCATAAAAAGAAATGAAACGCGTATTTGCCCATTTGGGATTTTCGGCGGCGGTCATGCTGCTGATCTTAAACTTCTTTTCCGTCACCTTTGCGTACATTGCGTTGGGCGTGGTGTTGGCAGCGCTCTGTTTGGTACTTTCCGTACCGCGATTGCGCCAAGGGGTGAGCGTGTGGCTGTGCCTGGTTGGAGCGGTGGTGGCTTGTGTGACCTTTATTGTAGGGGTTCACGCTACCTATCTGCCACAGCAAAAGTTAATCGGCCAAACGGCGCAGGTGCAGTTCTATGTGACCGATGTGCGCCGGGGTGCGGAGAAAAACGATTATACGGTCAAGACCACGGCTATTGATTTGCCTGGTGTGCCCCAGAATATCCGCAGCACCTTTTCTGCCCATGCGGATCTTGGCGATGTGCCGGACGGTATCTATACCGGCAAGGTGACTTTTGCCTCTACCGGTGAGAACGGTTACGCCGCCTGGGGCAAGTTCAGCGACGGCGAATTCCTTAGCGGCAAGGCTTCCCGGGTGCGTAAGACCAACCAGTCTGCACCCGGCAGCGCAGTGGCGCTTATCCAAATGCGCCACGCCATCAGCAGCCGCTTTGCTGCCGTGCTGCCCGGGGATCGTGGTGCGTTGGCAACGGCGCTGATCACTGGTAGCAAGACAAATTTGTCCGTGGGTGCGGTCAGTCACTTTCGCACCTGCGGTGCTACCCATTTGATGGCGGTGTCCGGACTGCATTTATCTGTGATCGTGGGCTCTCTTTACTGGCTGCTCCGCAAGCTGCGGTTGCCTACTTGGTTGACTACGGTTTTGACAGGTGCGGTGCTTTTGGTGTATGATGGCGTAGCCGGATTTTCCGCCTCCGTGGTGCGTGCTTCTTTGATGATGGCTGTTTTGCTGGCGGCACGGCTGTTTGGCCGCAAGGCGGACGGACTGAATTCACTGGGTTTGGCGGTATTCCTGCTGTGTACCGATCCCTTTGCGGTAACGGATGTGAGCTTGCAGCTGTCGGTGACTTCCGTTCTGTCGCTGCTGACTTTATCCCCGGTGCTGAACAAGAGCCTTGCTCGGCTGCATATTCCCAAATTTTTGCGCCAAAGCTTTAGTGCCACCGTGAGCGTGCTGCTTTATACGCTGCCGTTTATGTGGCTGTCCTTTGGGCAGACGGCGTTGTTATCTCTGCTTAGTAATTTGGTGCTGATTCCGCTGGCACAAGTGGCCATGATCGCTGCACTGCTCATGCTGCTCTTTACGCCGCTGCCGTATCTGGTGTATGCCTGTGCGGTGGTGGTGTCCGGCACCACCGGCGGTATGCTGTGGCTGGTGGAAAAGTTTAGCGCACTGGGCGCACCGATTGTAGATTTGACCGGGCCGTTGACCTGTGTTGCCATTGCCGGTGTGCTGTTGCTTTTTGGCGTGCACTTTCTGTTGCAACGGCAGCGGTTGGGTGTCACGGCGGCAGTGGCCTGCGCTTTTTATTTGTTGACTTCCTTTGCCGGGTTGGCAGTGGAGCAGGGGAACGCTTACCTTTGTATCGGCAGCAGCTCGGCGCTGCTGTATGACACGCATTATGCTTTGCTGGTAGGCACGCCGGATCAAAGCGCCTACTACGCCTACACGCGCATTCTGCAAAATCGGCGGCTGCAGCTGGTGGCCGTGTACCTGCCCGATGATCGGGTGGGGTATTATACCCGCGCATTGACCGCTGCTGTGCACCCGGTGAATGTACTGCTGCCCGGCGGTAATACCGCTTTGGCTGTGCAGCCGGAGTGCGAGCATCTGCTCACCGCCACGGCAATGGATACCACGCCTTGGCAAGGGGTGCAGGTGCAATACAGATATAATAAAAAAAGCGCTACACCGTTTCTGTTACCTGCAAGGGCAAGCGGCTTGTGCTGGGCAACGGCACCGACCTGAACGGCGGCGATTTAACGGTAGCGTTTGGCAAGCAAAGCACCGCTGTCGGTACACTGGTATGCGCCAGGGCACTGGCGGAGGACGAACTGCTGACAGTTACGCTGCGGCAGGACAGAGCTTTGCAGATAAGGAGGAACGATCCATGGCTGTGATCGGCGAAAAGGAGCTGCGCGCCCAGTTGAAGAGCGGCACGCTGTCCCACGCCTATTTTATCTATGGCGACGAGGGGTACTTAAAGGACAACTATATTGGCCAAATTAAGAAAAAGGCGGTGGACCCGGCCTTTGCGGATTTTAATATACATATTTATGAAAAGGACGGCACGCAGCTGTCCGATGTGCTCCACGATGCAGATACTTTCCCTATGATGGGCGGCAGTAATCTGGTGCTGGTCTATGACTTTCCCTTTGACAAAAAGGCGGACGTGGAGGATATTAAGGCATATCTCAAGGATGTGCCGGACACCACGGTTCTGGTATTTACCTACCAGTCTTTGCCGGTGGACACAAAAAAGGAAAAGCGCTGGAACAGCATTATTAAAGCTTTTGCTAAGGCCGGGGACGCGGTGGAGCTGAACACACGCACCCAGAGCGACCTGGTAAAAATGCTGGTTAGCGGCGCCAAAAAGCGGGGCGCTGCGCTGCAAACGGACCAGGCGCGATATTTGATCTCGGTGGTGGGTACGGATATGCAGACCCTGCTGCACGAACTGGACAAGCTGTCTGCCTTTTGCAAGGACGGCGAGATCACGGCGGCGGTTATTGACGATATGGCCACCAAGTGCCTGCAAGCGCGTGTATACGACCTGTCCAAATTCATCTTGAAAGGCGATACCGGCGGCGCCTGTAAGGTGCTGCATACCCTGTTTGAACTGGGCGAGGAACCTATACCGATTGCGGCAGTGCTTATTAATCATTATGTGGATATGTACCGAGTGAAGTGCGCCAAGATCGACGGTCGCAGAGCGGACGATATAGCCCGGTATTATAATTACAAAGGGCGGGACTTTGTGCTGAACAACGTCATGCGGGACTCAGCCAAGCTGTCCGTAGGCGCGCTGCGCCGCTCTATGCAGGTGCTGGACGATCTGGACCGAGCGCTGAAGAGTACCGCGGTGGACGCAAAAATCTTACTGGAGGAGGCGATTGTCAAATTGTCCGTGATCGCCGTCAGCGGCCAATGATTCATATTGAGGAAGCAGTGATCGTGGAGGGCAAGTATGACAAGATCAAACTGTCTAACTTCCTGGACGCCATGATCGTAGAAACCGGCGGGTTCGCTATATATAAGGATAAAAAGCGATTGCAGTTTATTCGCCGCCTGGCAATGGAGCGGGGGATCATCATTCTCACCGACTCGGATCACAGCGGATTTCAGATTCGCAATTACATTGCCAAGGGATTGCCCCCGCAGCAGGTGAAGCACCTGTATATCCCGGATGTGTACGGCAAAGAGCACCGCAAGCAAAACGCCCGCAAAGGAGGGTAAGCTGGGTGTGGAGGGGATCGACGACAGCGTGCTGATGGCGCTGTTTGATCGGCTGCAAGTGCGCTATACCACCCAGCTGCCCAAAGATCCTATCACCAGCTATGATCTATACGCCGCCGGACTGGCGGGCACCCCCGACAGCAAGCAAAAAAGAAGAAACTCCTGGCAGCACTGGACTTGCCGGAGTTCCTCTCTACTTCCGCTTTATTGGCGTATCTCAACAGCCGTATGCAGCGGGACGAATTCTTAAATTATGTGGATACGATTTGAAGCCTTTGCTCGGCGCCGCCGGGCAGGGGCTTTTTTGCGCCCAGGGCGTACAGGTCCGTGCACCGGCTCTCCAGCCGGAACAGCGCCTGCCCCTCCGGGGAAAGGGCTTTTACATCTGCCATACGGGTTACGGTGGGAAGCGTGGCGCTGTGCTGCATTTTTCGCCAGCAGCGCTTTGCCGGCAGCGTTAAAGCCCAGCACCCGCAGGTACGGCGGCGTAGCCGGGTAGTCTCCTTTGCCAATGCCCAGGTAGGCACGCAGCACAATGCGGCGAATGCGGGCGTGGGTGTACCGTTTGGTCTTTATGGTCGTGTATAGTTCCTCCAGGCTGGTGGCGCTTTGAGCAGCCCGAGCCAGCCGGTTCTCCAGTCCGTCGGTCACATCGTCAATGGCGGCCCAGTCCGCTGCTTCCATACGGCGCAGTACCGCCAGCACCGCCCGCTGGCAGTGCTCTATACTGTAAATTGCCTCTGCCGGGAGAGTGGCGCGAATCGCTGAGGCACTGTACAGCGGGTCCGTCGTGTCGTGCCCCAGCCCCAGCCGCTGCACACAGGTGCAGGGTAGTTGGGTGCATTCCATATATTCCAGTGCCAAAATGTTATTGGGCGTGTCCAGCAGCGGGCTGTCGATGACTTTGCGCCGAGCTGCCGGGTAGGAGCACCCGGTTTTCATCACTTGTGCGATCTCCCCTTGGTGGGCCTTGATTTCTCCGGCCAGTGCCGTCAACGCTTGCAAATCGGCGCATTCGGTGCCAAAGGCCAGTCGCTCCACCACACCGGTGGCCTCCAGCAGCTGCACCCCTGCCCGGGCAAAGCCCTCGGCTGAGCGGGTGGCGTAGGCGGTGGGCAGCTCCAGCACCAGGTCGGCGCCACCCTTTAGCGCTGCTTCCGTGCGGGTGCGCTTGTCATACACCGCAAAGGTGCCCCGCTGGACAAAGTTGCCGCTCATGGCGCATACCACAGCATCGCCGGGGTGGCACTTCACTTGGTCAATTAAGTGTTTATGCCCGGCGTGAAAGGGGTTAAATTCACAAATTATACCGCTGATCATAAAAAATCCCGTTTTCCCTTGACAATATTATAATATATATATTATTATAATGGCTGTAGAATTCTATTGCAAGATTTGGAGGGATAAATTTTGAAAATTCTGGTTATTAACTGCGGTAGTTCTTCCTTAAAATATCAGCTGATGGATATGAGCGATCTGTCCGTGCTGTGTAAAGGCGTCATTGAGCGGATCGGTATGACCATCAACGGCGGCGAGAAGAATGTGTCTGTCAAGGTGAATGGACAGAAGTTTGAGTACGACAAGGAGTTGCCTACCCATACGGACGCTTTTAACGAAGTGAAGTACATTCTGTGCGAGAGCGAGCGAGCATAAGGTGATCGACTCTATGATCCGGTGTGAACGCCATCTCCGGCGTGTCCTCTGACGACCGTGACATTTGCGCCGCTCAGAATGCCGGCAACAAGCGTGCCAGCCTGGCACATGAGATGCAGGCCTATGAGATCGCCAAGTTTATCGGCTCCTATATTGCCGCTATGAACGGCGTGGACGGCATTGTGTTTACCGGCGGTATCGGCGAAAACGGCCACTGGCTGCGCTCTCGGATCTGCTCTTACCTGGGTTATATGGGTGTGCAGATTGACGAGGAGCTGAACCAAGCCACCGTGAAGGGCGCCGAGGCGGAATTGACCGATCCCAGTGCCATCGTGCGGAGATCCTGGCTACCGACGGTTGGTGATCGCGCAAGACCCTGCAAAAATAAAATAAGCGCTTGTAAATTCTGTTTTTACATACAATATTATCAGCAAAGGAGGAGCGAATATGCCGGAAATTAAGTATGAGATTACGGAGCACCTGGGTGTGATCTCTGAGACAGCACGGGGCTGGACCCGAGAGGTAAATATGATCTCTTGGAACGGCCGCGAGCCGAAGATCGATGTGAGAGACTGGTCACCCGACCACACCAAGATGAGCAAAGGTCTGACCTTTACCAAGGAAGAGATCGTTGAGCTGAAAAATCTGGTTGAAAAACTCTAAGCAAGGTGAGAGGGCACCCGGTGGGTGCCCTTTGCCCTTTTGTAACAAATCTATTCAAAGGTGAATTTTAGATATGGAATGGACATCATTAAACGACTTGAGAGAGAAGTACCTGTCTTTCTTTGAGAGCAAGGGCCACCTGCGGCTGCCCAGCTTTTCGCTGGTGCCCCAGGGGGATAACAGCCTGCTGCTGATCAACTCCGGTATGGCTCCTATGAAAAAGTACTTTACCGGCGAGGTCACACCCCCCAGAACCCGGGTGACAACTTGCCAAAAGTGCATTCGCACCCCGGATATTGAGCAGGTGGGTAAAACGGACCGTCACGGCACCTTCTTTGAAATGCTGGGCAACTTCTCCTTTGGCGATTATTTTAAGAAAGAGGCCACCGCTTGGGCCTGGGAGTTCTGCACCAAGGTGTTGGAAATGCCGGAGGACAAGCTGTATGTGACCATTTATCAGGACGACGACGAGGCTTTCGAGATTTGGACAAAGCAAAACGGTGTTGATCCCAGCCACATTGTGCGTCTGGGTAAGGAAGACAACTTTTGGGAGCACGGCTCCGGCCCCTGCGGCCCCTGCTCGGAGATTTATTTTGACCGTGGCGAAAAGTATGGCTGCGGCTCTCCGGATTGCGGCCCCGGCTGTGAGTGCGACCGGTATGTTGAGTTTTGGAACAACGTGTTTAGCCAGTTCAATAACGACGGCAACGGCAATTACACGGAGCTGAAGCAGAAGAATATTGATACCGGTATGGGTCTGGAGCGTCTGGCCTGTATTCTCCAGGGTGTGGACAATATTTTTGAAGTGGACACCGTGCAGAACATTATGAAGAAGATCAGCGAGATCTCCGGTGCCAAATATCATGAGGACGCGCAAAAGGATGTGAACGAACCGTTCCTGTATAAAGTGTGCGACACGGTGATCCATGAGAACCATGTGGCGTACCCGGAACTGGCCGACAAGGCAGAGCTGATCAAAAAAGATCATTCTGTCTGAGGAGGAGTCCTTTGGCAAGACCATTGACGCCGGTTTGGCTATGCTGGACGAATATATCAGCAAGTTGGATGGCAATGTGTTCTCCGGCGAGGACGCCTTTAAGCTGAACGACACCTTCGGCTTCCCCCGACCTGACCAAGGATATTTTGGAGGAAAAGGGCATTACCGTGGATGAAGATAAGTTCAACGCCTTGCTGGCTGCCCAAAAAGCAACCGCCCGTGCCGCCCGTAAGGACGCCGGTGCAGACGCTTGGAAGGGCAATAGCGTGAAAAATTAACGCATCGGCCACGGACTTTCTGGGCTATACAGACTTTGCCTGCGATGCCAAGGTGCTGGCTATTGTAAACGCAGACGGCGAACTGGTCGATATGCTGGGCGCCGGGGATAGCGGTACGCTGGTGCTGGATAAGACCCCGTTCTATGCCCAGTCCGGCGGCCAGGTAGGCGACAGCGGCGTGATCAAGAACGGTGCGGACAATGCCTTTATCGTGGCGGATACTGCCAAGAATGCAGACAAGATCTTTCTGCACCGCGGCGAAGTGACCCGCGGCATTGTCAGCGTGGGTGATACTGTACAGGCGGATATCAATGCCGAGCGCCGCCGCAGCATTATGCGCAACCACACGGCTGCGCACCTATTGCAGGCAGCCCTGCGCCAGGTGCTTGGCACCCATGTGGAGCAGGCCGGTCAGCTGGTGGATGAGCGAGAAGTGCGCTTTGACTTTACCCACTTTAACGCCATGACCCGGGATGAGCTGCTGAAAGTGGAGCACCTGGTTAACGCCTTTATTATGGGCGCCCACCCGGTAGAGAGCATGGAAATGCCCATTGATGAGGCCAAGAAGCTGGGGGCGATGATGCTCTTTGGCGAGAAGTACGGCAACATTGTGCGGGTGGTCAAGGCCGGCGATTTCTCCACCGAGTTCTGCGGTGGTACCCATGTAAGCAACAGTGGCCAGATCGGCCTGTTCCATATTGTCAGCGAGGCCTCTGTGGCCTCCGGCGTGCGCCGCATTACGGCACTCACCGGCAGCAATGTACTGGCGCATATTTATCAGGCGGACGGTATGCTGTCCGGCGCTGCGGCAATTCTCAAGAGCGCCGTTCACGACCTGCCGGAAAAGCTGGCCGCCTTGGCAGACAGCGATAAGGCCAAAGATAAGGAGATCAAGAGCCTGAAAGAGGAATTGGCGCACTTAAAGAGCGCAGACCTGTTTGCCGCACCTGTGGATTTGGATGGTCTGGCATTCTATACCGCCACTTTGACGGATGTGGCTCCGGACGCGCTGCGTTCTATGGGCGATGAATTAAAGAACAAAGGCGACAATGTGGTGGCCGTTGTGGCCGGTGTTAACGGCGAAAAAGCCAATATCGTTGCCGTTTGCGGCAAGGGAAGCCATTGCTCGAGGCGTAAAGGCCGGCGATGTGGTGCGTGAGATTGCCAAGCTGGCCGGCGGTGGCGGCGGCGGTCGCCCGGACAGCGCCATGGCCGGTTGTAAGAATGTAGACAAATTGCCGGATGCAATGGCTCAGGCTGCTGCGCTGGTACGGGATATGATCCAGTAAGGAGCAATGCAAATGTGTGTGTTTTGTGAGATCGTCAACGGCAATATTCCCTCCACCAAGGTGTATGAGGATGATCAAATTCTGGCCTTTAAGGATCTGAACCCGGTGGCACCGGTGCACTTTCTTGTGGTGCCTAAAGCACATATTGAGAATGTGAACGCCATCACGGCAGACAACAGTGCCGTGGTTGCCCATATTTTTGAAACGATTCCGCAGATTGCAGCGTCCCAGGGGATTACCTCTTACCGGGTGATCTCCAACTGTGGGGCGGATGCAGGGCAGAGTGTGATGCACTTGCATTTTCATGTGATCGGCGGTACGGAACTGGGGGAGAAGATTTTATGAGTGACGCGTATTATACCTTACATATTGCCGGGCTGGAGCGGCAGTTAAAGCGCTTCCCCGTGTCTGACAATATGGACATTGCGGCCTTTATCTTTTTTGGTGATGTGGAGTTAACCAAGGCTTGCGCTGAAGAGTTGCTGAAAAAGGTACCGGAATTTGACTATATTGTGACGCCGGAGGCCAAGAGTATTCCGCTGGCTTACGAAATGAGCCGCCAAAGCGGCAAAAAGTACATTGTGGCGCGCAAGGGCGTTAAGGTGTATATGGACCGACCGGAGAAGGTAACCGTCCATTCCATCACCACCCAAAAGGAGCAGACCCTGTACCTGGGTCATGAGGACGGCGATCTGCTGGACGGCAAGCGCGTGTTACTGGTGGACGATGTGATCTCCACCGGAGACAGCTTAAAGGCTCTGCAGCAACTGGTGGCTCTGTTCGGTGCAAATATCGTGGCCAGCGCCGCGCCCTTGGCTGAGGGCGACGCTGCCGATCGGAAAGACATTATTTTCCTGGAAAAATTACCTTTGTTCTTCAAATAATAGAGCAGAGGTGGTCCTGTGGGAGGCATTCAAATGTTGTCAGATAAGAAAAAAGTGGCTATTGTAGGCGTTGGTATGGTAGGTATGAGCTTTGCTTATGCGCTGCTGAACCAGAATATTTGCGATGAGTTGGTACTCATCGACATCAACAAGGAACGTGCTTGGGGCGAGGCTGCGGATCTGTCTCACGGCCTGCCCTTTGCGCCCAGTTCCATGAAGATCAAGGCAGGGGGAGTACAGCGACTGCAGCGACGCAGATCTGGTTGTGATCTGTGCCGGTGCACCCCAGCTGCCCGGTGAGAGTCGCCGGGATCTGCTGCAAAAGAACTACAAGGTTTTCAGCTCCATTGTGCAGCCCATTATTGCCAGCGGCTTTAACGGCGTTTTCCTGGTGGCCTCTAACCCGGTGGATATTATGACCCAGGTGGTCTATACCTTGTCCGGCTTTCCGGCCAATCGAGTGGTTGGCTCCGGCACTTCGTTGGACAGCGCCCGCCTGCGCCATATGATGAGCGATTATTTCCATGTGAACCCCCGCAATGTGCACGCCTATGTGATTGGCGAGCATGGGGACTCGAGTTTGTGCCCTGGAGCCAGGCGCTGATCAGCGTAAAACCTTTGGACGACTTTAAGGCCACGCATCCTGCTCTGGATGAGGATATGAAGCAGATTGCTGTGGATGTAAAGGAGTCCGCTTATGCCATCATCAAGGCCAAAAAGGCCACTTATTACGGTATCGGTATGGTGCTGGCACGATTGACCCGTGCCATCCTTTTTGATGAGAATTCTATCTTTACCGTGTCTGCGTACCTGAAAGGGGAGTATGGTCAGCGGGGCATTTATATCGGCGTGCCTGCGGTGGTGAATCGCAACGGTGTGCGTGAGGTGCTCCAAATGGACTTGAATGAGGAAGAAAAAGCCAAGTTTGCCGCCTCTGCCGATGTGATCCACGAGATGATCGAGGAGATCGGGATGGACAGAGGGTAAAGCTGTAATGAAATAAGATAGCCGCAGGCATTGCCTGCGGCTTTTTGCGCCCCAAATGGCATAAAAACAAGGCATACACCTGCGGGCATATGCCTTGTTCTTATGTAAGGGTCATTCTTTGGATTCGTCCACCAGGTAGGTGCCGCTTTCCAGCACCACCAGGGCGTACTGGCCGAATTTGTGATACCGTTTGACCTGCTGGGAAAAGGTGCGGTAGTCAGACACGGTATAGTCCATACCGTCGATCTTACGGATCTTGTTGCCGCCGCAGGCCACATACAGGTCGCCGTTGTACTGGCAGATATGCCGGGGTTAACAAAGGTTTGGGCATCCTTGCCGCCGATGCGCAGGTCTACCTTCATATTTTGGCAGGCGTAGCGAATCACCGCATTCTCGCCGGGACAAACGCTCCAAAAATATTTCTCCTCCAGCGCCAGGTGCTTCACCGGGGCGTCGTGGTACTGGAACATACCGTTCCATTCCAGCGTGCCCTCTCGGTCAAAAATACCGGCCTCGCCGTTGGGGTAGATCACCAGTACCCGCCGGTCATAGAGCACCGCCGCGTCGCACTGAACAAAGTTTGGAATCTCGGTACTGATTTTTTGGAATGCAGAGCCAAATTTGCGCAGCAGGTAGGCGCTTTTGGTGATCACTTCCTGCTCGCCTGTGGCAAAGTTCACCACCGAGTAGTTCACCTTGTATTGGGCGTTGCCGGGCAGGGGGCGTTTCTCTACCAAAACCGCAGAGTCCTTGTTGTAGGCAAACAGATCTACGATCTCTTTTGTGCTAATCTGTTTCACTGTGTTACCTCGCTTCGTCCTCTGCCAAAGAGGTGTTGGTCAGGTAGCCCAGGGTCATCAGACTGTCGTTCAGGTGCACATTCTCCACCAGCACCTCCGGGTGGGCCATGGCAATGTCGTAATTGCTAAAGTTCCAAAAGGCCCGCACGCCCAGGCGCACCAGCATATCCGTGATCTCCTGCATATCGCTGCCGGGAATACAGATTACGGCGCACACCGGCTGGTTATCAATACAGAAGTTCTCCAAATAATTGATGTGGCGCACAGGAATGCCCTTGATCATGTTGCCGCAGATGGCTTCGTTCTTGTCAAAAATGCCAATGAGCTTAAAGCCGCTCTGCCGGATAAAGATCTTGTTGGATACCGCCTTACCCAGGTTGCCGGCACCGATCAAAATGGTTTTTAATTCCTTATCCACACACAGAATTTCACCAATGCGCTTTTGCAGCTCCGGCACATTGTAGCCGTAACCCTGCTGGCCAAATCCCCCAAAGCTGTTAAAGTCGGGCGAATTTGGGAGGCAGTCAGGCCCATACGGTCCGCCAGCTCCTTGGAGCTGATGCGCACAATGCCATTGTCCTTCAAACTCTGCAAAAATCGATAGTATCGGGGCAGACGCTTGATGATGGACATGGATATATTTTCTCTTTTTTCCATAGGGTTCATCCCTCTCAAAAGAACGATTTTATTTGGTCATCCGGGTGATGGTGTCCATCACATAGTCGCCAAATTCGCTGCAGGTGCAGCCGTCCGCACGGCCGGTGATTACCAGCTTCTTTTCTTCAAACATGCACTTGTCCAGCGCAGCCTCCAGAGCGTCCGCCTGCTTTTTGGTACCCAATGTGGGACAGCAGCATAACGCTGGCGCGCAGCATGCTGCACGGGTCTGCGTACTGGGCGCGTCCCTCCTTCACCATGCGCGGCGCCGAGCCGTGAATGGCCTCAAACATCGCATACTTCTTACCGATGTTTGCAGAACCGGCAGTGCCTACGCCGCCCTGGAATTCGGCCGCTTCGTCAGTGATGATGTCGCCGTACAGGTTGGGCAGCACAAAGACCTTAAAGTCCTTGCGGCGCATGGGGTCGATCAGCTTGGCGGTGGTAATATCTATATACCAGTCGTCGGTGACGATCTCCGGGTACTCCTGGCCGATCATCTGGGCAGTCTTTAAGAATTTGCCGTCGGTAGTCTTGATGATGTTGGCTTTGGTAACGATGGATACCTTACCCTTGTGGTTCTTTTGGGCGTAGTCGTAGGCCAAGCGGGCAATACGCTCGCAGCCTTCCCGCGTGGCCACAGTGAAGTCCACGGCCAGGTCGTCAGTGATGTTCACGCCGTAAGAGCCGATGGCATAGCCGCCCTCGGTGTTCTCACGGAAGAACGTCCAGTCGATGCCCTGCTCCGGCACCTTAACCGGGCGCATATTGGCAAACAGGTCCAGCTCTTTACGCATTGCCACATTGGCAGACTCCACATTGGGCCACGGATCCCCGGCGCGGGGCGTGGTGGTGGGGCCTTTCAAAATTACATTGCAGGCTTTCAGCTGGGCCAGCACATCGTCCGGAATGGCCTTGTTGCAGGCTGCACGGTTCTCAATGGTCAGGCCGTCGATCTCCTTAAACCGGATCTTGCCGCTGGCCACTTCGTCCTTCAGCAGGAAAGACAGCACGCGCTCGCTCTCCTTGGTAATGACGGGGCCGATACCGTCGCCGCCGCAAATACCGATCACAATGGTGTCCAGCGCGTCAAAGTCGGTAAATTCCTTATCCTCACGAATTCTCTTGGCGCGGGCCAGCTGGCTCTCCATCAGGGAGCGGAACTGTTCTACTGCCGCGTCAATGGCTTGTTTCTCATCAGTCATAACGGTTCTCCAATCTGTAAAATTGCTTATTTATTGCTCTCTCTGGTGTAGTCCAGCAGACCGCCGCACAGCAGCATGGCGCGCTGACGGGCAGACAGGTGGCTGGCGTCCAGGGGGTATTCCTCATTCTTGGTCAGGTTCTTCAGTACCACCGGGGTGTTGTTCTCCATAGCGGTGCGAATGCCTGCCAGTTCCAGCTGATCCATCTGGTCAATGCGATCATAATCTGCCTCATTGGCAAAGGTGAAAGGCAGAATACCGGCGTTTACCAGGTTGGCCACATGGATACGGGCGAAGGACTTGGTGATGACCGCTTTTACACCCAGATAAAGGGGCACCAGCGCCGCGTGCTCACGGGAGGAGCCCTGGCCGTAGTTGGCGCCGCCGATGATGATGCCTTTGCCCTCGGCTTTAATGCGCTCCGGGAAGCTCTCATCGCACACGCCGAAGCAGAACTGACTCAGGTGCGGAATGTTGGAACGGTAAGGCAGGATCTTGCTGCCGGCGGGCATGATATGGTCCGTGGTGATATTGTCGCCCACCTTCAGCACAGCCTTAGCGGTAATGCTCTCCGGCAGCGGTTCGGTTTTGGGGAAGGGCTTGATGTTGGGCCCACGCAGTACCTCTATGCTGGCGGCTTCCTCCGGACTGGCCGGGGGCTCAATCATATTATCGTTAATGGTAAAGTGCTCCGGCATTTCCACCGTGGGAGCCTCGCCCAGATCTCGGGGATCGGTCAGATAACCGGTGAGGGCGGAGGCTGCCGCCACTTCCGGAGATACCAGGTAGATACCGGCGTCTTTTTGTGCCGCTGCGGCCCTCAAAGTTCCGGTTAAAGGTACGCAGGGAGATGCCACCGCTGTTGGGGATTGACCCATACCAATGCACGGACCGCAGGCAGACTCCAGAATGCGGGCGCCGGCGCCGATCATATCGCCCAGTGCGCCGTTCATAGCCAGCATATTCAGAACCTGCTTGGAGCCGGGGGGCAATGCAAAGGGAAACGGTGGGGCACACGGTTTTGCCTTTCAAGATCTTGGCAACTTTCATCATATCCACAAAAGAGGAGTTGGTGCAGGAGCCGATGGCTACCTGATCCACCTTGATCTTGCCGATCTCCTCGGTGGTCTTGACTTTATCGGGCATGTGCGGGCAGGCAGCCATGGGCTCCAGTGCGCACAGGTCAATATCGATCACTTCGTCATACTGCGCGTCCGGATCCGGCAGAATCTCCGTCCAGTCGTCTGCGCGGTCCTGGGCTTTCAGAAACGCCAGGGTGATCTCGTCAGAGGGAAAGATGGAGGTGGTAGCGCCCAGCTCCGCACCCATGTTGGTGATGGTGGCACGCTCCGGTACGGACAGGGTCTTTACGCCCTCGCCGCCGTACTCTACGATCTTGCCAACGCCGCCTTTAACAGTCATACGGCGCAGCACTTCCAGGATCACATCCTTGGCAGAGACCCAGGGCTTTAAGTAGCCGGTCAGATTGATGCGGGTCATGGTGGGCATGGGGATATAGTAGGTGCCGCCGCCCATGGCTACGGCCACATCCATACCACCTGCGCCCATAGCCAGCATACCGATGCCGCCGCCGGTGGGAGTGTGGCTGTCGGAGCCGATCAGGGTCTTGCCGGGAATGCCAAAGCGCTCCAGATGAACCTGATGGCAGATGCCGTTTCCGGGACGGGAGAAGTAAATGCCATGCTTCTTCGTCACGGTCTGAATGTATCTGTGGTCGTCGGCGTTCTCAAAGCCGGTTTGCAGGGTGTTGTGGTCGATGTACGCCACGGAGCGCTCGGTTTTAACCCGATCGACCCCCATAGCCTCGAATTCCAGGTACGCCATGGTACCAGTTGCGTCCTGCGTAAGGGTTTGGTCAATTTTCAGCCCAATTTCCTGTCCGGGGATCATCTCACCCTCGACCAGGTGGGATTTGATCAATTTTTGTGCAAGTGTAAGACCCATTGTTCAAAAAACCTCCTGAGTTGTTCAAAGAATTGTCAAACCCCATTTTATAATAAATCGGCGGCAATGTCAATTAGAATAAAGATTTAATAATTAGATTTCATTATATTGTTGAATTTCTGCCCGCCTTATGCTAAAATTATCGTTGAATGTGGAGAAACGGGCATACTAGGAGGAATGGTATGCCGCACACAAAACGAGATACAGAAAAAAGGAAATAGAGAACGAAGAAGCGCAGACGGAAGATCTGCAACCCAATTTGATATACAGACCGGCTCCATCACGGTACAGAAGGACGGCCATTTTATTCACTGCTTAACGGTGATCGGCCAGATCGAGGGCCACTATATTTTGCCCAGTCAAAATAAGACCACCAAGTACGAGCATGTAATCCCGCAGCTGGTGGCCATTGAGGAAAGCGACGATGTAGAGGGCCTGCTGATTATTCTCAACACCGTGGGCGGCGATGTGGAGGCAGGGCTGGCCATTGCAGAGCTGCTGTCCACCATGCAAACGCCCACCGCCTCTCTGGTGCTGGGTGGCGGCCACTCCATCGGCGTGCCCCTGGCGGTGTCCTGTCGGCGCAGTTTTATTGTGCCCAGCGCCACCATGACGGTGCACCCGGTGCGTATGAACGGCCTGGTACTGGGCGTGCCCCAGACCCTGTCTTATTTTGAGAAAATGCAGGATCGGATCGTGCGCTTTATTGCGCATAATGCCAAGATCAGCGCAGACGATTTCCGTGCCCTGATGATGAAGACCGGGGAACTGGTGATGGATGTAGGCACGGTGCTGGACGGTGCCGGTGCTGTGGACTGCGGGCTCATTGACCAAATGGGCGGTCTTAGTGACGCACTTGCGTTTCTCAACCGCACCATTGAGGAGGAGCACCATGCTGTGGACGGTCATTAGCCAGGCGGATGTGTTCTACCAGGCGGCGCAGGGCAGCCGGGCGCCCCGCTCCAGTAACCCTTTTGACTACCTGAACAACGGGTACAGTCTGGAGGGCGCTTCTTTGTTCGGAGGGCAGGATCATGTGGTTTTTTAACTGCGATATTTCAAGCCGTCGCACAGGCAGTCACCTGGGTACTCCCGGTGTCTGAAAGTGGGCATTCGGCGATTTTTCACGATTTTTCCGGTCGGTTCAGCGGCAATGGCAGCGAGCTGACCGGGCTGGTACATATTGGTATTGCACTGGGTATCTTCTTGGTGTTCATTAAGCTGTTTGTGCGGCTGTTTGGCGAGTTTATCGCCTTTTTCAAAGATGCGTTTGCAAAGCAAAATCCCTTTGTAAACCCCGGCGGTGTACGCCGGTTTATGTTCGGCACGGTGCTGGGCTTTTTGCCGATGGTTTTGCTGTTGGTGCCGGCAGGCAAGTACGGCAATGTGTACGGCCTGTTTCGCAGCATGGGTTATAACGGCACACTGCTGGACGAGGGTGCGTTTTTTGCCCTCACAGGCGGGCTTATTCTGCTGGCGCTGCTGCAAATGAAAAAGCACGGTCCCCAAAAAGAATGTGGACTGGTACGCCGCTTTAATCTTGGGGTTTGCCGCCGCCTTTTCTCTGCCCATTGCCGGGCTGTCCTATATGGGCGTGCTATTCTGCCTGGGTGTTATGATGGGCGTGGCGCGCAAAATCTCTTACCGCTTTGCGGCGGTGTCCAGCGTGCTGACCCTGTTGGTGCTGGGCGTGGTGGAAATTTGCACCTGCGTGACTTATGTAAATATCATTGCCGGTATTTTGGCGGTGGTGCTCAGCGCTTTAAGGCGTTTGCCTATTACGATTTTGCCCTGGCCGGTGTGTGTGTCGTGGTGGGCATTTTTGAACTGATTTTACGATAATTTTAGCTTTTAAGGACAGATAAGATGGCGAATGTACAAAAGAAGAATGCCCGGGGTCATCGCCGGGAAGAAAAAGAAAGCTGCGGCCCGCGGGACTGCTCCGGCGCCAAAAAAGCGCACCAAGGCGGAACAGGCTCGTTGGGAGCAAATGGAGCTGGAAGCCCAAGCGGCTGCCGCCAAGCGTCAGGAGAACATCAGCCGTATTGTCGGCGTGGCAATTTTTGCCTTGTCGGTGATTTTTTTTCTTCGTTGCGGTGATCGGCGGCGACGGCGCATGGAAAGTGGTACATAATGTGTACTTAGGGCTGTTTGGCATGTTGGCGGCCGTGTTGTTTCCCATACTGGCGGTGGCGATCATTCTCCTTTATTCCTACAAGGAGAACAAGGCCAAAGTCCCCGGTGTCTCCTCGAGAGCTGATCGCCAAGGGTGTGGAGAGCGTGATTATCGTGCTGCTGATTGCAGCACTGATCCATATTATTGAGAACCCTACCGGGTTGAAATTTGCAGATAGCGTGAAGTTGGGCTACATCCAGGCGCCTTATGAATTTAACGGCGGCTTTTTTCGGTGCGCTTATCGGTTGGGCACTGCTGACCTTTGGCAAGGCACCGGCCGTTATCGTGGATTTGGTGCTGCTGGTGGTGGACTTTATGCTGCTGGCACGGCTGACGGTGATGCAGTTCTTAAACGGCGCGGCACAACCCGCAAAGAAAGCCTATGAAAAGGCAGGGGATGCCATTGAAGTGTACCGGGAGCGCCGCCAGGCCAATATTGATGTGCCCCTGGACGCGCACGCCCCCGGCGAACAGGAGACGGAGGAGGAGCCGCCTGCACAAAAAGGCAAAAAAGAAGAATACGGACGCTGTGGATACAGACAGTATTGTAAAAGAACTGAACCAGAAGCACAGCAAAAAAATAGCAGAGAAAAAACAGTCTGCCCCGGAAAAGGCCAAGTCCTTGGATGAGATTGTGGACAAGGCCACCGAGGAGGCCGATCCGAAGAAAACGGATCCGTCGGAAGTCTTTACCGTCACGGATGCCCAAATGGAAGCGGGTGTGGCAGATTATAAGCTGCCGCCGGTATCCCCCTGCTGACCCCTGCCCAGCATAAGTCTGTAAAAGATGTGAGCGGGGAGCTGAAATCCAATGCGGAGCGGCTGATTGACACCCTCCATTCCTTTAATGTGGACGCTACGATTACGGACATTAGCCGCGGTCCCACGGTGACCCGGTATGAGCTGAAACCGGCTGCCGGTGTGCGTATTTCTAAAATCACCAATTTGTCCGACGATATTGCTCTGAATTTGGCGGCCACCCATGTGCGTATTGAGGCCCCCATTCCCGGCAAAGCGGCAGTGGGTATCGAGGTGCCCAATTCCGTAAAAAGCGGCGTATCTATGCGTGAGCTGATCGACACGCCGGAGTTTGGCAAGCAGCGGTCGATGCTGTCTGTGGGCCTTGGACGGGATATTTCCGGCGATGCGGTGTACTGCGATGTGGCAAAGATGCCCCATCTGCTGATCGCCGGTACCACCGGTTCCGGTAAGTCCGTGTGTATGAACAGCATTATTGTGTCTATTTTGTATCGTGCCAAGCCGGATGAGGTGAAGTTGGTACTGATTGACCCTAAAAAAGTGGAGTTTAGCAAGTATTCCGGCATTCCCCATTTGTTGGTGCCGGTGGTGACCGATCCCCGCAAGGCGGCAGGTGCGCTGGGTTGGGCTGTGTCTGAGATGCTCAAGCGTTACCAGACCTTTAGTGACACCGGCGTACGGGATATTGAGGGCTATAACAAATATGTGAAGAAGCATGAGGATATGCAGCCCATGCCTAAGATCGTCATTTGCATTGATGAGTTATCCGACCTGATGATGGCGGCGCCTAAGGAGATCGAGGACTCTATCTGCCGTTTGGCACAGATGGCACGTGCAGCGGGTATGCACCTGGTGATCGCCACCCAGCGCCCCTCCGTAGATGTAATTACCGGTCTGATCAAGGCCAACATTTCGTCTCGAATTGCGCTGACCGTCAGCTCGCAGATTGACTCCCGTACCATTTTGGACGCCTCCGGCGCCGAGAAGCTGCTGGGCTACGGCGATATGCTGTATGCGCCCATCGGCTCCTCCAAGCCCATTCGTGTGCAGGGCTGCTATATCAGCGATGAAGAAGTGGAGTCTCTGTGCGATTTTGTAAAGAGCCAGGGCGAGAGTCAGTACAGCGACGAAATTCAAAAAGAGATTGAGGCCAAGGCCGTGCAGGATAAAAAAGTCCCTTTGAGGGCGACGAGAGTTCGGAACAGCTGGATCCCCGCTTTGAGGAAGCGGTAGAGATCGTGCTGGAGACCGGTACCGCGTCCACCTCTTTTTTGCAGCGCAAGTTGTCCGTAGGGTATGCCCGCGGGCAAAAATTATGGACCAGCTGGAAGAGAAGGGGATCATCGGTCCCCAGGACGGCGCTAAAAAGCGTGAAGTGCGGATCAACAAACAGCAGTGGCTGGAAATGCAGAACCAAGGCCCGGCGCCGAAAATGAATGCAGAGACCGCTGAGCAAATGCGCTTTGAGGAAGCGGAGCCAGACGAGGACCAAACCGATGCAGAATGATTTTTTACCCATTACTCCGGCAGAAATGCGCGAGCGAGGGTGGAAACAACCGGATTTTGTGTATGTGACGGGTGACGCCTATGTGGATCACCCGTCCTTTGGCGCTGCCATCATTACCCGCTTGCTGGAGAGCCAGGGGTTCAAGGTGGTGGTGCTCAGCCAGCCGGACTGGCACAGCGTGCGGGACTTTCAGAAATTCGGGCGGCCCAAGTATGCTTTTTTTGATCACTGCCGGGAATATTGACTCTATGGTGGCCCACTATACCGCCGCTAAGAAGCTGCGCCACGACGACGCATATACTGCCGGTGGCAAGCACGGCAAGCGCCCGGATCGGGCGGTGAATGTGTATACCCGCCTGGCAAAAGAGGCCTACTCGGACTGTCCGGTGATTTTAGGCGGGCTGGAGGCGTCCCTGCGCCGCTTTGCCCATTACGATTACTGGGACGACGCCATTCGACCCTCTGCGCTGGTGGACTCCGGCGCTGATCTGCTGATCTACGGTATGGGAGAGAAGCAGATAACGGAGATTGCCCGCCGCCTGCGAGCGGGTGAGCCGGTGGGCAGTATGCATGACATTCGGGGCACCATGTATGCGGTGCCCACCAAAGACACACCCTTTGGCGGGGTAGAGTGTCCCTCCTTTGAGAATGTGTGTGCCTCTAAAAAGGAATATGCCCGCTCTTGCCGACTGGAGCAGGATGAGCAGGATCATGTGCGGGGCAAACTGCTCAAGCAGCGCCATGGCAAGGTGATGGTGGTGCAAAATCCGCCTATGGAGCCGCTGACCACCTCGGAGCTGGACCGGGTATACAGTCTGCCGTATATGCGGGCGTACCATCCCAGTTATGAGAAGTTGGGCGGTGTGCCGGGTATTGAAGAAGTGCGCTTTTCCATTACCCACAATCGGGGATGTTTCGGTGCTTGCAATTTCTGTTCCATTGCATTCCACCAAGGGCGTTATGTGACCTCTCGCAGCAAAAAAGCTTGCTGATTGAAGCGCAAAAGATTACCCAAATGCCGGACTTCAAGGGCTATATTCATGATGTGGGCGGCCCCACCGCCAACTTCCGCCACCCCAGCTGCGCCTTGCAGGAGCAGCACGGCCTGTGCAAGGGCAAAAAATGCTTGGCGCCGAAACCATGCCCTAATTTGCAGGCGGATCACCGAGAATATTTGGACATTCTTCGGGCGCTGCGGCAGGTGGATGGAGTCAAGAAAGTGTTTATCCGCAGCGGTATTCGCTATGATTATCTGCTTTGCGACCCGGATGACAGCTTCTTTCGGGAGTTGGTGCAGCACCATACAAGGCACTTCAGCGGGCGCTGCTTCAGTATTATAATCCTAAGAACTACGCGTTGTGCGCGCAGGCTCTGCGTCGAGCCCATCGTACAGATCTGATCGGCAATGGCCCTAAGTGTCTGCTCCCGGCAGCACCGCCCGGCGGACGACCGGATGACCGTTCCGGTGGTAAAGCAAAGGGGAGTGTGCGCGGCTACGGAAAGCCGGTTGGCGGAAACAATCGCTTTAACGGAAAGTCCGCCAAGCGTAAACCCTATGGCAACCGATCCGGGAAAAAGAAATAGAAATGCAAAAAAAGCACGACAGCTGAAACTGTCGTGCTTTTTGGTGCGGGTAACAGGGGTCGAACCTGCACGGTTGCCCACAGGAACCTAAATCCTGCGTGTCTGCCAATTCCACCATACCCGCATAACGGCTCTTATTTTAGCATTTTGTGCCAAAAAATCAAGTATAAAAAAGCGAAGCCGCAAAGCTCCGCTCTTTATTCCGCCCAGCCGCCGTGTGACGAGAATAACCTGCATCTCAAGCAGGTGGGTGACCGCCGTTCGGTTTTGTGCTTCCATCGTCCCCGCAGGGGAGGCCTGCATACCTGCCGACCGAGCAGGAAACCCTTGTAAAAAAATTGTTCGGGTTATTAAATCACACGGTTGTCGAGAAGGGCAGAACAGATGTTCTGTTCTTTATTCTTACTGCTCCGGCTCAAAATATTCTACATCATATTTCTTTTCTACCATAGCCATCAGAATATCGGAGACCTGCTCAAATTCCATCTCATCCTCGATCTCGGCCAGATATTCCTCGCCGTTTTCCTCCAGCACTTTCAGAATAATGACCTCGTTGTCTGCCTCTACGATTTCTTCCGCCTCATCGTGGTACTCGGTGATGGCCACATACACATCGTCGTCCGTCTCGTACCGCTCCAGCAGTTCAAATACAATCTCGTTGCCGTCGTCGTCGGTCACGGAGATCAGGTCCGGTTCGTACAGTTCATTATTATCGCTCATAGTTCTCACGCCTTTCTTTTTTGCATTATACTCTATTTGCCCATTGCCGTCAATGGCTATTTTGTGGTTGGCAGGGAACAAACCCCATATTTTTGCGTAATGTGGAAAATCATTATCATTTGTCAAAATCTAAAAAAAGCGAGGTACGGTCGGCAGGCGCTGATTCAACTGGGCTAAACGGTCATCTACCTGTGACGTTATGTGCCGAAAAAAAATTCCAATGGAGAAGTAAAATAATTTAATATTTGTCAAAATCTAAAAACGAGACAATAAACAGCGTTATGTGCCGGGTGTTTGCAAGGCATCCGGAGTTGTTTTTTGTTTGCGGCTGTTGTTGTTTTATCCGTGTTATGTGATTCCTTTAACCGATTTGCATACTTTTTGTGGGTGCAAAATCCCGGCTGCCGCTTGACAAGGGGCGGCGGTTTTGGTACTATAATACCGATAGAAACGGCTAGGAACGGAAGGAGTACCCCATGACGGCGGCATAGAGAGCTTGTGGTCGGTGCAAACAGGCGCGCCCAGTGCGGGAAGGTAGTCCGGGAGCCGGTGCGGTGAAAGGCAGTAGTCGCACCCGTGTGCCGCGTTAAGGCAAGAGCGGCGCGCTTTGGCGCGCAATTTGAGTGGTACCGCGGAAGTTCAGTTCCGTCTCATTATGAGACGGGGCTTTTTTATTTTTGTAAGGAGCAAAAAAATATGGCAAAAGAGTTGGACAAACAGTACAGCCCCCAAAATGTGGAGGACCGCACCTATAAATTCTGGTGCGATCACAAGTATTTTTCACGCTGAGGTGAACCCGGACAAGAAACCCTACACCATCGTGATTCCACCGCCGAACATTACCGGCCAGCTGCACATGGGTCACGCGTTGGACGAGACTTTGCAGGATATTCTCATCCGCTGGCGCCGTATGGAGGGTTACGAGACCCTGTGGCTGCCTGGCACGGACCACGCGTCCATTGCAACGGAGGCCAAGATCGTAGAGGCCATGCGCAAAGAGGGCATCACCAAAGAGGAGATCGGCCGGGAGAAGTTCTTGGAGCGTGCCTGGGAGTGGAAAGCCCAGTACGGCGGCCGCATTGTGGAGCAGCTAAAAAGCTTGGCTCCTCCTGCGACTGGGATCGGGAGCGTTTTACTCTGGACAAGGATGCAGCAAGGCCGTGCGCGAGGTCTTTTGCAAGCTGTACGATAAGGGCCTGATTTACCGGGGTGAGCGCATCATTAACTGGTGCCCCCACTGCCTGACCTCGATCTCTGACGCAGAGGTGGAGTACGAGGATCAGGCCGGTCACTTCTGGCACCTGCGCTATCCCTTTAAGGACGGCAGCGACTACCTGGAGCTGGCCACCACTCGACCGGAGACCCTGCTGGGCGATACAGCCGTGGCGGTGAACCCCAATGACGAGCGTTATAAAGATATGGTCGGCAAGACCCTGATCCTGCCCATCGTGCATAGAGAGATTCCCGTGATTGCCGATGATTATGTGGATATTGAGTTCGGTACAGGTGTTGTGAAGATCACCCCGGCCCATGACCCCAACGACTTTGAGGTGGGGCTGCGCCACAATTTAGAGGTCATCAATGTTCTGACCCCGGACGCCAAGATCGTGGATGACTATCCCAAGTACGCCGGTATGGATCGCTACGAGGCTCGTAAGGCCATTGTCGAGGACCTGCAAGCCGAGGGCGCTTTGGTGGAGATTGAGGATTACAGCCACAATGTAGGCACATGCTACCGCTGTGGCACCACCGTGGAGCCGCGGGTTAGCAAGCAGTGGTTCGTGAAGATGGAGCCGCTGGCCAAACCGGCTGTGGAGGTGGTCAGAAACGGGGAAGTGAAGTTTGTTCCCGAGCGGTTTGACAAGACCTACTTCCACTGGATGGAGAATATTAAGGACTGGTGTATCTCTCGCCAGCTGTGGTGGGGTCATCGTATTCCCGCCTATTACTGCGACGATTGCGGTGAGGTGATGGTGTCTGCCCAGGAAGTGCATGCTTGCTCTAAGTGCGGTGGCAACCATGTGCACCAGGATCCGGACACCCTGGATACCTGGTTCTCCTCCGCCTTGTGGCCGTTTTCTACCCTTGGTTATCCGGACGATACCAAGGAACTGGAGTATTTCTATCCCACGGATACGCTGGTCACCGGCTACGACATTATCTTCTTCTGGGTGGCCAGAATGATCTTCTCCGGCGTGGAGCACATGGGCCAGGTGCCCTTCCACACGGTGCTGATCCACGGCCTGGTGCGTGACGCACAGGGTCGCAAGATGAGTAAGTCCCTGGGCAACGGTATTGATCCGCTGCTGGTGATCGACCAGTACGGCGCCGATGCCTTGCGCTTTACGCTGGCTACCGGCAATGCGCCGGGCAACGATATGCGCTTCTCCGACGAGAAGGTAAAGGCCTCCCGCAACTTTGCAAACAAGCTGTGGAACGCCGCCCGCTTTGTGCTGATGTATCTGGGCAATGATTACAGCTATCCGGGCCTACCGAAGGATCTGGCGATTGAGGACAAGTGGATCCTCTCCAAAGTCAATACCCTGGCTAAGGAAGTGACGGACAACCTGGAGCGGTTTGAACTGGGTATCGCCGTTGCCAAGCTGTATGATTTTATTTGGGATGTGTTCTGCGACTGGTATATTGAGATCGCCAAGATCCGTTTGCAGTCCGGCGAGGGCGCCGATACCGCCAAGGCGGTGCTGGTGTATGTGTTGACAGATATTCTGAAGCTGCTGCACCCCTTTATGCCCTTTATTACAGAAGAAATTTATCAGGCTATTCCGCACGATACGGAGTCCATTATGATCTCCAAGTGGCCGGAATATGACCCGACGCTGTCCTTTGCGGATGAGGAAGCCCAGATGGAGAAGATTATGGACGCCATTCGGGCCATCCGTAACCGCCGGGCGGAGATGAATATCCCCCCCAGCAAAAAGTCCAAGGTCTATGTGGAGACCGCCTTTTCCGATGTGTTCGCCGTAGGCAGTGAGTTTATCAAGCGGTTGGCCTATGCTTCCGATGTGGAGATCGCAGACGCCTTTGGTGACCTGGGCAACACGGTGACCATTGTTACCAACGACGCCAAGATTTATATTCCTCTGGGCGATCTGGTGGACTTTGAGGCAGAGGCCAAGCGCCTGCAAAAGGAACTGGCTGCTGCCGAGGAAAAGCTGGCCTTTATCAACAAGAAGCTGGACAACCCGGGCTTTGTGAACAAAGCACCGGAGAAAGTGGTACAGCAGAACCGGGACGAGGCTGCTAAGCTGACGGAAAAGATCGCCAACTTGCGCTCCTCCCTGGAAAATTTGGGCAAGTAAAATGACCTACGAAGCAGCAATTCAATTGATCAAACAAAAGCAAAGCCTCGGCGTGCAGCCGGGGCTTTCCCGCATGTTGGCGGCTATGGAAAAGACCGGCAATGTGCAAAACAAATTGCAGGTGATCCATGTGGCGGGCACCAACGGCAAGGGCACCGTCTGTGCTGCTGTGGCCGATGGTCTGCGCCGTGCCGGGTACCGGGTGGGCGTGTTCAGCTCCCCTTGGGTCACGGACTTTCGCGAGCAGATCACCGTGGACGGCCGTATGATTCCCAAGCAGGACTTTGCGGACTGTGTAGAGGTCTTTGCGAAGGAACCGCTGACGGAATTTGAGCTGATCACCGCCGTGATGTATCTGTACTTCTACCGTTGCGGGGTGGATTACGCTGTGGTAGAGTGCGGTATGGGCGGCGCCGGGGATTGCACCAATGTGCTGACTCACCCCACAGTGTGCGCCTTTGCCAAGGTAGCGCTGGACCATACGGCGTTTTTGGGCGATACGGTAGAAGCCATTGCCCGGGAAAAGAGCGGCATTATTAAGCCCGGTTGCCCGGTGGTGCTGTACCCCCATATTGCCGCCAAAGATGTATTTTTGGAGCAGTGTCGAGCGCTGCATTGCCCTGTGACGGAAGCTGCCCAGCAGGGCGACCCGATTGCGGATGACTTGGCGGTGGCCGGGGAAGTGCTGCGCCTGCTGGGCGTGGATACCACGCCGGGGCTGCCTATGTTGCCCGCCCGGCGGGAGCGCTTTGGTGAAAATTTGTTACTGGACGGCGCCCACAACCCGGACGGTGCTGCGGCGCTGCTGCCCCATTTGCCTACGGATCGTCCCATTTCTGCCGTACTGGCGATGATGGAGGATAAGGACATTGACGGTTATCTTTGTCAGGTGCTGCCCCGGTGTCGTCGAGTGATTGCCACCACCGTGCCCGGTATGGGGCGTGCATTGTCTGCGGAAGATTTGGCGGCGGCGGCGCGAAAGTATTGCCCCGATGTGACCGCAGAGCCGAATCCACACCGGGCGCTGGCGGCAGTCCAGGCGGACGGCGACTTTGTTTTGGTCTGCGGTTCTTTTTATTTAGCACGGGATATCAGAAAAGATTTGATCTAAAACACAATACGGCAAATTCTGCAAAACCGGTCTGTTACAGTGTAAACAGACCGGTTTTTTTTTGGAGTGATGGTATGAATGTAACTTTAGAGAGCAGCGGCAATTTGCTCATTGCCTATCTGTTTGGCGAGATCGACCACCATACCGCCGTTGCGGTGCGCAGCCAGATCGACAGCGCCATACAGGACAAGCTGCCCGGCCACCTGATCTTGGATTTTAAGAATGTCACATTTATGGATTCCAGCGGCATTGGGCTGGTGATGGGTCGCTATCGGCTGGTGCACAGCTATCAAGGCACGGTGGAGATCAAGAATGTGACCGCCCGCACCAAAAAAGATTATGGAGCTGGCGGGGCTAGGGAGCATTGCACTGATAAAGGAGAACGAAGATGAAAAAGACCAATGAATTTCGCTTGACTTTGGACGCTCGTAGTGTCAATGAGGGCTTTGCAAGAGTGGCGGTGTCTGCCTTTGCGGCACCGCTGGACCCCACCTTGGAGGAGCTGGCGGACTTGAAAACCGCCGTGTCAGAGGCGGTGACCAACTGCATTGTCCACGGCTATAAGGATTGCTGCGGTAAGATCTATATACATACGGTGCTGCTGGATCCGCCGGCGGTGCGGGTAACCGTGCGGGACAAGGGCTGTGGTATCGTCGATGTGCCGCAAGCCATGACCCCGCTTTATACCACCGGGGAGGGAGAGCGCGCCGGGCTGGGCTTTACGGTGATGGAGAGCTTTTGCGACAAGCTGCGAGTCACTTCTAAGCCGGGTAGAGGCACCACTGTGGTGTTGGAAAAGCGCATTACCGGCAAGCAAAAATGGTAACTGCGGAGCAGGGAGCGGCAAATCCGAGAGAACCTGGGGCTGGTGCATACCGTTGCCAATCGCTTTCGCGGGCGGGGCATTGAGTACGACGATCTGTACCAGTCCGGCTGTGTGGGGCTGATCAAGGCGGTGGATCGGTTTGACCCGACCCTGGGGTATGCGTTCTCTACCTATGCAGTGCCGGTGATCATCGGCGAGATCAAGCGCTTGTTTCGGGACGGCGGCGCCGTGAAGGTCAGCCGGGTGCTTAAGGAAAAGGCGCTCCACGCCGCGCGACTGCGGGAGGACTTTCTGCGCCGGGAGGGGCGGGAGCCGACCATTGGCGAACTGGCGGAGCTGCTGTCTTGCGACCCGGCAGAAGCGGCGGAGATCGTGGGTGTTATGCAGCCTACGGTGTCCATCAACAGTGCCGGTGAGGACGGCGATACCACACTGGATATTCCGGTGGACGACAGTGAACAACTGTTTGATCGGCTGACCATTTTGCAAGCCATGGACGGTCTGGAAAAAAAAAGCGAGCAAATGCTGGTGGAGCTGCGCTATTATAAAGGTCTGACCCAGTGCAAAACGGCGGAAATTCTGGGTCTGTCCCAAGTGCAGGTCTCCCGTAAAGAAAAAGCCGTCCTGCAAAAAATGCGCCGGGTCATGGACGGATAAAGCAAAAAGCTATAAAGAAAAAAAAGGCACAGCGTAAAGCTGTGCCTTTTGGTGTATATCCATTAGTTTTTCAGGCTATGGAGCGGTGCGGGGATCTTGCCGCCGCGGTTGATGAACTTGGCGGGGGAGCCGGTGTTCACTTTCATTACAGGGCCGGCGCCCAGCAGGCCGCCGAACTCCAGCTCGTCGCCTACCTGCTTGCCGATGGCGGGAATCACGCGCACGGCGGTGGTCTTGCAGTTGACCATACCGATGGCGGCCTCGTCGGCGATAATGCCGCTGATCACCTCCGGCGTGGTGTCGCCGGGGATGACGATCATATCCAGACCCACGGAGCAAACGGCGGTCATGGCTTCCAGCTTCTCAATGGTCAGCGCGCCACAGCGGGCTGCGTCGATCATACCTGCGTCCTCTGTAACCGGTATAAAAGCGCCTGACAGGCCGCCTACGCTGGAGGAGGCCATCACGCCACCTTTCTTGACAGCATCGTTGAGCATAGCCAGGCAAGCTGTGGTGCCTGCGCCGCCGCACTTTTCCAGGCCAATCTCTTCCAAAATATGGGCCACGGAGTCGCCTACCGCCGGGGTGGGGGCCAGGGACAGGTCGACAATGCCAAAGGGCACGCCCAGCCGCCGAGAGGCCTCTACGCCTACCAGCTGACCCATACGGGTGACTTTAAAGGCGGTCTTTTTAATCAGCTCTGCAATATCGTTAATGGAGTAGTCCGGTGGCAACAGCCGCGCGCACCACACCGGGGCCGGACACACCCACATTGATCACGCAGTCCGGCTCGGACACGCCGTGAAAGGCACCGGCCATAAAGGGGTTATCCTCCGGGGCGTTGCAAAACACAACCAGCTTGCCGGCGCCGATGCAGTCGTTCTCTTTGGTCAGCTCTGCGGCTTCCTTTGACCTTTTGGCCCATCAGCTTTACCGCGTCCATATTGATACCGGCTTTGGTGGAACCGATGTTTACAGAGGAGCAAATGTGCTCCGTCTCTGCCAGCGCGCGGGGAATGGAGTCGATCAGTTCCCGGTCGCCGGCGGCAAATCCCTTTGTACCAGGGCACTGTAACCGCCGATAAAGTTCACCCCGATGGTGCGGGCTGCTTTTTCCAGCGCCAGGGCGTACTTTACCGGATCGCCGCCGCTGATGCCTGCCATAATGGCAATGGGGGTCACGCTGACTCGCTTGTTGATAATAGGAATACCGTATTCCCGCTCAATGTCCTCTGCTTTGCCAAAGTTCTCCAATTCGCCGGACAGGGCGGAGAGGGAAGTGTTGCACCGGGTCAGGTCCGCCATCATGATCATGCAGAACATATCCTGCAAGATGGACTGGGTCACTTCTACAATATTCACCTGGTGTTCGGCACAGATGGCAGACACCTTGGCAAGAATGCCCACGGTATCTTTACCTACAACTGTGATGACTGCTCTCATTATCAAGACCTCCGTTTTGTCTTTTATTTGCTAATGATTATAACAAAGATGTAAAATTTTTTCAATAAAAGCGCAAAATATATTTTCAACTTCCGCCGATTGTGGTAAAATACTGTGCAACAAGCGGATTGGAGATGAAATTGTGCATTACGAAAATTTGGTAGACCTGCACACCCACTCAGATCATTCCTTTGACGGCAAACAGTCCTGTATGCTGCTGTGCGAGACGGCGGTGGCCAAAGGCGCGTCCTGTATTGCCATTGCTGATCACTGCGAGATTGACTCAAAGACCGAGGACTTTCGCGCACTGTGTACCAATCAGTATGTAGAAACCTTTGAGTGCAAGCGGTACTTTGAGGGTCAACTGCTGGTGCTCCAGGGGATTGAGCTGGGCCAGGCCATTTATAATATCCCGCTGGCAAATCATATTCTGGATAAGTTTAATTATGATTTTGTGCTTGGCTCCATCCATAATCTGCCGGAGATGGAAGACTTCTTTTTTATGGATTATAAGGATAAAGATGTTTATGACCTGCTGAGCCGGTATTTTCAAAAGGAACTGGAGTTGGCAAAATGGGACGGCTTTTGATTCTCTGGCGCACCTGACCTACCCACTGCGGTATATGGTTGGGGAGCAGAAGATCCCGGTGGATATGACCCGGTTTGACGATGTGATCGGCGAGATCTTTGAAACGCTTATTAAGAACCATAAAGCCTTAGAAATCAACACCAGCGGCATTGCCATGCCTCTGGGTGACACTCTGCCCGGTGAGGCGTACATACAGCGCTTTCACGATATGGGCGGGCAGTATATTACCGTTGGGTCGGACGCCCATGTGCCGGAAAAGCTGTGTGGCAATGTGGATAAGGGTATGGCGCTGGCCAAGAAGTGTGGGTTTGACTATGTGACCATCTTCAACCGCCGGGAGCCTATGCTGGTGCCCATTGCGTAAATACAAGGAGAGAAAACGATATGATGGATGAACTGTTAAGTTTGATCAAAGAGAATCCTCGCCTGACCAATGCAGAGTTGGCGGCGGCGCTGGATCGGGACGAAGCGCAGGTGGCACAGCAGGTGCGCCAATATGAAGCGGACGGCGTGATCAAAGGCTATTGTGCCATTTTGGATAAGGAAAAAGCCGGGGACGAAACGGTGACTGCAATTTCTCTGTGATCCGATATGAAAATGATATGAATCCCGCTCTTTGCAATGTAAAGCCCAGCGGTATCCGCAAGTTCTTTTCCATTGCAGAGGAGATGGATAACGTGATTTCCCTTGGCGTGGGCGAACTTTTTGACCCCCCTGGCATATCCGCCGAGAGGGGATCGACTCCTTAGACCGGGGTGCTACTCGCTACACGGCCAATGCCGGGCTGCTGTCCCTGCGACAGGAGATCTGTGCCTTCTATGCCCGCCGGTATCATTTGCAGTACAAGGCTGAAAATCAGGTGCTGGTGACAGTTGGCGGCTCCGAAGGCATTGATGCGCCGGGAGGACTTGGAGCCCATTTGTCGAGTGCTGCAAAAGCACAAGATTTATGTGCTGTCCGATGAGATTTACAGCGAGCTGACCTACGGCGGTGTGGACCACACCTCCATTGCTGCCATGCCCGGCATGGCAGAGCGCACGGTGGTTATCAACGGTTTTTCCAAGACCTATTCCATGACCGGCTGGCGCCTGGGTTATGCACTGGGGCCTGCGCCTATTATTCAGCAGATGACCAAGCTGCACCAGTTTGCCATTATGTCCGCCCCTACCACCAGTCAAACGGCTGCCATTGAGGCCCTGCGCCATGGGGACGGGGACATTGATAAAATGCGCCGGGATTATGATATGCGCCGCCGCTTTACCGTGCACGCATTTCGTGAGATCGGGCTGCCCTGTTTTGAGCCGGAGGGAGCGTTTTATTTGTTCCCTTGCATTCAATCCACTGGTCTTAGCTCCGAGGAATTTTGCGAGCGGCTCATTTATTCCAAGCGGGTGGCTGTGGTGCCCGGAAACGCCTTTGGCGACTGCGGCGAGGGCTTTATCCGCGTGTCTTACTGCTATTCTATTGAGAACATTAAAGAGGCTGTCACCCGTATCGGTGAATTTGTGAAAGAATTAGAGGACGAGCATGACCGTTAAACGCGTAGAAGTGCTGGCGTATGCCAAGATCAACTTAATGCTGGATATTATCCGTCGCCGCACCGACGGCTACCATGATCTGTTTATGATTATGCAGAGCGTGGGCGTGGCCGATCGGGTGACCGTGGAGCGTGAGCCGGGGCGCAAGCTGCGGCTGACTGCCAGCATTGGCGATATTCCGCTGGACGATAAAAATATTGCATGGAAAGCGGCCGATTTGTTTTTTAAGACCACCGGGCTGCGCCGTCCGGGACTGCATATTCACTTGGAGAAGCACATTCCACACGCAGCGGGTCTGGCCGGCGGCAGTGCAGACGGTGCGGCGGTGCTGGTAGCCCTTAACCGGCTGATGGGCACTGATTTATCTACGGATCAGCTGTGCGACATGGGCGTGCAGATCGGTGCGGATGTGCCCTTCTGCATTGTAGGCGGCACTTGCCTTGCACAGGGGATTGGCGAGGTGCTCAGTCCCTTAAAGCCTATGCCGTCTTGTCATATTGTACTGGCAAAGCCGGACTTTGGCGTGAATACCGGCAAGGCCTACGGCTTGTTTGACACCAATGGCAAGACCCATAATGCGGACCAGCTGGGTATGCTCACTGCGGTGCAGAATCGGGATCTGCCTGCCATTTGCGGCAAGCTGGAAAATGTGTTTGAGCAGTTTGTGGAGGTGCCCGGCCGTATTGAGATGAAAGAAGTGCTTCGTGCAGCCGGTGCAGCAGGTGTTTGTATGAGTGGCAGCGGGCCAACCCTTTTTGGTATTTTCACTGACAAAGCACAGGCCCTGGCAGCGGCACAAGATTTGGCACCTTTTGCCAAGGATATAGCCGTCACCAAGCCGGTGCGGCAAGGCTGCAAAATTGTAGAAGTCATAGAGGTTTGATAGAACGATAAAAAGGTCACCGTATATACGGTGACCTCAGACTGTAGACAAAGTCCGAGGACAAGTGCCTCGGATTTTCTTCGCCATTGAGCCAGAAAAGTCAGCACTTACAAGACTTTGAGGCTCTTTTTTGTATAATAGATGTATCAAATACAGGCGGTGAGATGCTTATGATGACACAGAATGCGGATAAAAAAAGAGAACAGATTCAGTTGTTTTGCATGGATGACATGGTTCCACAGGACCATCTGCTGCGGATCATCGACAAAGCAATCGACTGGTCCTTCATTTATGAACTGGTAGAAGAAAAATACAGTCAGGACAACGGACGCCCCAGTATGGACCCCGTCATGCTGATCAAGATTCCTTTCATCCAATATCTTTATGGCATTAAAAGCATGCGCCAGACGGTAAAAAGAGATTGAGGTAAATGTCGCCTACCGCTGGTTCCTCGGGCTGGATATGCTGGATAAAGTGCCGCATTTTTCAACCTTTGGAAAGAACTATACGAGACGCTTTAAAGACACCGACCTCTTTGAACAGATATTCGAGCATATCCTTTCTGAATGCTACAAATTTAAGCTGGTAGACCCTACTGAAGTTTTTGTGGATGCCACCCATGTAAAAAGCCAGAGCAAACAATAAAAAGATGCAGAAGCGTATTGCTCATGATGAGGCATTATTTTTTGAAGATCTGCTGAAACAGGAAATCAATGAAGACCGTGAAGCACACGGGAAACGTCCGCTGAAAGAAAAAGAGGATGACAGCAATACACCATCCGGTGGAGCCGGCGGCAAAGAAGAAAAAGACAGTGAAAGCAAGCACTTCTGATCCGGAAAGCGGATGGTTCCGCAAAGGAGAACATAAAAGTGTATTTGCTTATGCAGTACAGACCGCGTGTGATAAGAATGGATGGATTCTCAGCTATAGCGTTCATCCCGGGAACAATCATGACAGCAGAACCTTCAAGTCCTTATATGACAAGATAAAAGGGATCGGAATAGAGACGCTGATAGGCGATGCAGGATATAAAACTCCCGGTATAGCAAAACTTTTGATCGATCAAGGAGTCAAACCGCTTCTGCCATACAAACGCCCCCTGACAAAAGAGGGTTTCTTCAAGAAATACGAGTACGTTTATGATGAGTATTATGATTGCTATATCTGTCCAAACAATCAGGTGCTGACCTATCGAACAACCAACCGTGAGGGATATCGGGAGTACAAAAGCTGTGGAAGTAGCTGTGCAAGCTGTGCCTATCTTGCAAAATGTACCCAAAGCAAAGATCATGTAAAGACGGTTATGCGCCACATATGGGAACCTTACATGGAGATGTGTGAGGAGATCCGCCAAACCGTGGGTATGAAAGAATTATATTCCCAAAGGAAAGAAACCATTGAACGAGTCTTCGCAAGTGCAAAGGAGAATCATGGATTCCGGTATACACAGATGTATGGAAAAGCCCGAATGGAAATGAAAGCCGGGCTTACATTTGCCTGCATGAATCTGAAAAAAGCTGGCCAGGATGAAAGAGAAATGGGGGCTTCTAGAGGGAGAAGCCCCTTACACAAACTTTATTTGGAACGCAATTTGGTTAATAAAAGAAAACTGGCTCTGGGATACAAAGCCCAAAACCAGTTTGTCTACAGTCTGAGGTCACCGTATATACGGTGACCTTTGCGTCGCTTTTGCAGGGCTATTCTTTTGTTGGATTTAAGTGCAGCACGATGATCTCCGGGTGGTTAAAGAGCCGCAGGGGAAACTCGGCGTTGCCGATTCCGCGGGAGACAATCAGTCGCGGCCGCTCTCCAAAGCTGCCCCGGGCGTACTGTGGGCGCAGACCCTGTCCGGGGGAGAACACCGGCCCGATTCCCGGAGAATCCATTGCCCGCCGTGGGCGTGGCCGGACAGTTGCAGGTCAAAGTCATACTGCCGGTAATTGTTTTCTGCCACGGCGGCGAAGTTCTCCGGATAATGGCACAGCACGATCTTATAGCCCGGGTGCTCTGCCAGCCGGGCAAACAGGGCAGAGGAGTCCCGGTAGTGAAAAGTGCCTGCCTTGCGCTGGCGATAGGCCTCAAAGCTGGCCTGATTTTCGTCTAGTCCCAGGAAGGTAATGCCCTTGACCGTTTCGATCTTATCCGTCAGCACATGAAAGCCGATGGCGGACAGTTCATGCATCAAAGTATCAAAATCTGCCAGCCGTCGCTCGTGATTGCCGGGAATGTACAGCACCGGCGCCAGCTGCACCAGCTGCCGTCCGTAGTCCAGCATTTTTTGGCGATTTCGATTTTTGTCGTTGATATAATCGCCGGTAATGCAGATGATGTCCGGTTTTTGGGCGGCTGTTTCGTTTAAAATACGAGCGGAGGACTTGGAGTGCAGATCGGACAGGTGCACCACCGTACAGGCCGGCGCACCGGGAGCCGACATATCGTATGCGGTTATATCCGGGCGGTTGTTCTGGTTGTATGCAAAAGTCAGAAACAGTGCCACCGCGGCAAGGATTACGGAAGAATCCAATACATTTTTCATCACTCATTTCATCAACAGCATACCTTTTTTCTTAGCTTTCGTCAAGAAACAAATTGAATTTATAAAATAAAGGGATTTTTTTCTTTTTGCGTATAAAATATAGACTATTGGATAGGAGTGGCGTTATGGACAGTGCAATTCGTTTGCGATCGGAAGAAAATGAAAGACGCATATTGTCGCCAAAAGCCTGCTTGGCGGCAGAGAGCCGCGGCCGTTTGCGGCCGGAGCCGGCGTGCGAAATCCGCACCTGTTTTCAGCGTGACCGGGACCGGATCATTCATTGCCGTTCCTTTCGGCGGCTCAAGCACAAGACCCAGGTGTTTCTGGCGCCCAGCGGTGATCACTACCGCACCCGCCTGACCCACACTTTAGAGGTGGCGCAAATCGCCCGCACCATTGCCCGTGCGTTGCAGCTGAATGAGGATCTCACCGAGGCCATTGCCCTGGGGCACGATCTGGGGCACACCCCCTTTGGTCACGCCGGGGAGCGGGCGCTGAACAGCTTGTGCTCCTGCGGTTTCACCCACTATGCCCAGAGCGTGCGCACGGTGGAGAAGATCGAGAAAAACGGCGCCGGGCTGAACCTGACCGATGAAGTGAAAAACGGCATTCTCTGCCACACCAAGGGACAGGAGGCCTACACTTTGGAGGGGCAGATCATTCGCATTGCGGATAAAATCGCCTATATCAATCATGATATTGACGACGCCTGCCGTGCCGGTGTTATGGCGGAGGAGGATATTCCGCTGGAATTGCGTATGGCATTGGGCATGACCAAATCCCAGCGCATTAACCACATGGTGCTTGATGTGATCGAGAACAGTACGGACAAGATTCGTATGAGCTCGGACACTTACGAGCTGTTTTGCGATCTGCACGACTTTATGTTTACCGCCGTATATACCAACCCGGTGTGCAAGGGCGAGGAGCGCAAAGCCGTGGATATGCTGACGAAAATTTATGGCTACTACATTGACCATGTGGAGGAAATGCCGGAGGAATATGTGCGCATTGCCGGTGAGGACGGCGACGAGCGCGCCACTCTGGTGGGTTTGTGCCCGTTTCACAATGAAAAAACGCCGTCCTTTACCGTGTACCTGGCCACGCAGTCCTTTTACTGCTTTGGCTGCGGTGCCGGTGGGGACGCCATCACCTTCGTAAAAAAAAGATTGAGAATTTAGACTATTTGGACGCAGTTAAGACCCTGGCCCAGCGGGCAGGGCTGCAAATGCCCCAGGAGGGATTTGACGACTCTCTGTCCAAACGGCGTCGCCGGATCTTGGAGATGAACCGAGAGGCCGCTCGCTTTTTACCATAGCGTGCTGCTGTCCCCGGAGGGCAAGGTGGGCTATGATTATTATATCGGTCGTGCACTGAGTGCCGCCACGATCAATCATTTTGGTTTGGGTTTTGCCCCCAATCAGTGGGACGCATTGCTCAAGCATATGCGTGCCAAGGGCTACCAACCGGCAGAACTGGTAGACGCCGGGCTGGCCCGAAAAGGGCAAAAAAGGGTATTATGACAACTTCCGCAACCGGGTCATGACCCCCATTATTGATGTGCGGGGCAATGTGATCGCCTTTGGCGGCCGCGTGCTGGATGACAGCAAGCCCAAGTATATCAACACCGGCGACACGCTGGTGTACAAAAAGACCAACGAGCTGTTTGCCCTGAACTTTGCCAAAGACAGCAAAGAGGACGCGCTGATTTTGTGCGAGGGTTATATGGATGTGATTGCCATGCACCAGGCCGGGTTTACCAATGCGGTGGCCGGTTGCGGTACGGCGCTGACTACGGAGCAGGTGCGGCTGATCAGCCGCTATGCCAAGGAAGTGATCCTAACCTACGATGCAGACGAGGCGGGGCAAAAGGCACTGCAAAAGGCCATGACCCTGTTTGACCAAACAGATGTGAAAGTGCGCATTCCCGCACTGGTGGGCGGCAAGGATCCGGACGAAATTATTCGTACCTACGGTCGGGACAAGTTTAAGGGTATGCTGGAGGGCGCGTCTAACGAAACAGAGTTTCGCCTGCTGGCCCTGCGCCGTCAATACAATTTGGCCACGACCCAGGGCAAGATCGACTTTATCGGCGGCGCACTGCAAATTCTGGCAACTTTGCCGCCGGTGGAGCAGGATTTGTATGTATCCCGCTTGTCGGAGGAACTGGGTGTGGAGCGGCAGAATATGAAAGTGCAGCTGCAAGACCTGGTTGCCCGTCAAGGCAACAGGAGAGAAAAACGGGAATTCAACCGTATTGTGCAGGAGAATATGCGAAAGACCGCTCGGGAAACGATGGCCACAGACGCCTCCCTGCGTAAGCTGCGGGCGGAGGATCGGTTGATCAGCTTGCTGCTGCGCTATCCGGATTGCAGCCGCCTGTGCAAGGACTTTGACCCTCAGTGGCTGACTCCCGGCTTTGCCCAACGGGTGTTTACGCTGATCTTGCAACGGCTGGAAAATGGCGACGGTACGGAGCTGATGGACCTGCGGGACCGGTTGACGGACGACGAGATGGGTCGCTTGTCCGGTATATTGCTCGTGGCGGTGAGTCAGCGGACGCCAAGCAGGAATTTTCCGACTGCCTGCAAACCATTCGTGCTGAGCAGCAAAAAAGCAGGAGAGCGCGGCAGAACTGGACGACCAGGCCTTTCGTGACCTGTTTCGCCATCATTCATAAACCATGGGTTTACATATAGAAATACGATGAAATGAGGATTCAGACTATGAGCAACAATGAATTGCATTTGCCTGCCCAGCAGCAGGTGAGCGAAGAAAAGAAAAACGCTGCCTTTAAGAAGCTGGTGGAGCGGGGCAAGCAGTCCGGCCACCTGTCCGCACAAGAGATCGACAATGTAATTGTGGAGCTTGACCTGGATGTGGACGAGCTGGAAAAACTGAACGAGATGATTGACTCGGCCAATATCAGTATTGTAGACGACTTTTCTGCCGAGGCGCTGGACGGTATTCCGCTGGAAGTGGATTTGCCCAAGGAGACGGACGCTGCGGAGACGGTAGCCACTAACGATAACGCGGCCATGGACGATCCGGTCAAGGTGTATTTGAAAGAGATCGGCCGGGTGCCGCTGCTAACCCCGGAGGAGGAGATTGAGCTGGCAATCCGCATTGCGGATAATGACGAAAAGGCCAAGAAGCGACTGGCAGAGGCCAATCTGCGCTTGGTGGTGAGCATTGCCAAACGCTATGTGGGCCGCGGCATGCAGTTTCTGGACCTTATCCAGGAAGGCAACCTGGGCTTAATCAAAGCAGTGGACAAGTTTGACTATACCAAGGGGCTTCAAGTTCTCCACCTATGCAACGTGGTGGATCCGCCAGGCCATTACCCGCGCCATTGCGGACCAGGCCCGTACCATCCGTATTCCCGTGCACATGGTGGAGACCATCAACAAGGTAAAGAAAGCCAACAGCCAACTGCTGCACCAAAACGGCCGTGAGCCTACGGCGGACGAGATTTCCGAGTATTTGGAAATGCCGGTAGATAAGGTGCGTGAGATTATGCGTGTGGCCCAGGAGCCGGTATCTTTGGAGACCCCCATCGGCGAAGAGGAAGATAGCCATTTGGGCGACTTTATCCCGGACGATGACGCGCTGGCCCCGGCAGACGCTGCCTCTATGAGCCTGCTTAAGGAACAACTGGCCGATGTGCTTAAGACCCTGACCCCAGAGAGGAAAAGGTGCTGAGTCTGCGCTTTGGCTTGGAGGACGGCAACCCCAAGACCTTGGAGGAAGTGGGTAAGGAATTTAATGTGACCCGTGAGCGTATTCGCCAGATTGAGGCCAAGGCACTGCGCAAGCTGCGCCACCCCAGCAGAAGTAAGAAATTAAAGGACTTTTTGGACTGATGAAACCGGAAGAAATCGCGCGCATTAACGCGCTGGCCCGTAAGGCCAAAACGCCGGAGGGTCTGACCCCGGCGGAAAAGGAAGAACAGGGCGCTTTGCGCCGTCGCTACATTGATTCGTTTAAGCGTAGTTTGGTCAGCCAACTGGATAACACCTATGTGGTGGAGGAACGGTGAAAAGCACAAGCTGCAACGCAACGAGAACAAAGGAGATTAACGCATTTATGCTTGATTTCAAGGAACCGAAAATTACGGACAAGCCCTGGGTGGATCAATGCCTGTCCCACGCCCACAGTATGAACTGCGAGTATACATTTGGCAACATTTTCGTTTGGCGCACGGCGTATGTGACCTGCATTTGCCATTACAAGGACTTTTTGCTGATCCGTTATGGCAGAGGGGCAGACATTGCGTATTCGCCCCCGGTGGGCACCGGCGATTTTGCCGATGCGGTGCGGGTGTTACAGCAGGACGCGGCAGAAAATGGCGTCACTTTACGCCTGCTGGGTGTGACCGCCAGCTATAAAGAACTGCTGGAGGCAGATTTCCCGGGAAAATTCAATTACACATATTCCGACGATTATAACGATTATATTTACAGTGTAGAGAAAATGGCCAATTTGTCCGGAAAGAAGTATCACGGCAAGCGGGGGCACATTACCTACTTTATGAAGGCGTACCCGGACTGGCAGTTTGAAGTGCTCACCCCGGAGAATGTGGGGGAGTGCATTGCCCTGCATACCAGCTGGATTGACGAGAAAGACCAAACGGAACAAAAAGAAGAGGACGCCGAGTTTTCCCTGGAGTTTGAAGCGGTGCTCTCCGCCTTTGATAATTACAAGGCGCTGGGCTTTGTAGGCGGACTGATCCGGGTGGGCGGCAAGGTGATCGCCTACACCATGGGTGAGCCCCACAGTAAGGACTGCTTTGTGACCCATTTTGAAAAGGCACCGGCAGATATGCGCGGGGCGTTCCCCATCATCAATCAGGTATTCACGCAGCAGTGCCTAAGTGGCTATACCTATGTGAATCGGGAAGAAGATTTAGGATTGGAGGGCTTGCGCAAGGCCAAGCAGTCCTATCACCCGGAGATATTCTTAGAGAAGTGCGTGGCCACCTATGTTGACGAAAATTGAATTTACGGAAGATGCCGCACAGATCGTTGATCTGGCACCGGGTGTTTGGGGACGATGAAGCGTATATCCGCTTCTTTTTGGACAACTGCCGCCACAAACGCTGCGTAGGTGCTTTTTGTGGGGGAGCGGCTGGTGTCTATGCTGTTTTTGCTGGACTGTACCTATAACGGACAGCAGGGGGCTTATGTGTATGCGGTAGCCACCCACCCGGATTATAGAAAACAGGGCTTTATGCAAAAATGTATTGACTATTCCCAGGCATTGGATTATGATTTTCTATGTTTAGTGCCGGCAGAGGCGTATCTTTTCGATGTGTATGCCAAATTCGGTTTTCAGTCCCTGCTGTTTGGTACCGCCACGCCGACACAGTTGGACGACAGCTGGCAAACGGCGGGGGCACAGGTGTATTTTGACTGCCGCCGTGCTTGGACACCGACACCTGCGGTGGAACTGGTAGATAGCGACTACCTGTATCGGGAAAATGTGCTGCTGGATGGCAGCTTCTATTGTAAAGACGATGGGCTCGCCGCGGTGCGGGACGGTCGGATTTGCGAATATATCCAAAAGAGTGGCAATGTGCTGACTGCCGAGCCGGTGGGTATGCTGTGGAGTCGCCGGGCGTTGCCACCGGGCTACTTTTGGCCTGTATATGGATTAACGGAGGTTACATAACTATGGTTTATGTCTTTTTAGCGGACGGATTTGAACTGATCGAGGCGTTGGCGCCGGTGGATATGCTACGCCGGGCCAAAATCGGCGTGATGACCGTTGGCATCGGCGGCAGTGTAATCACTGCGTCCTGCGGGGTCAGCGTTACCTGCGACATTAGCGACAAGGCTTTTCGCTTCAAGAATGTAGATGCCATTGTGCTGCCCGGCGGTATGCCCGGTACGAAGAATTTGGAAAAAAGCCCGGTGGTGCAGGACGCCATTGACCAGGCTGCAGAGCGCAACACGCTGATCTGTGCCATTTGCGCCGCACCGTCTATTTTGGGACATAAGGGTCTGCTTAATGAGAAGGAAGCCATTTGTTTCCCGGCTTTGAGCAGGAACTGACCGGTGCCACCATTTCTAAAAAGCATGTGGTGTGCGACGGCGACTTTATCACCGCAAAGGGCGCCGGTGTGGCTGTGGACTTTGGGCTGGAGATTGTGTGCCAGTTGGAGGGTCGTGAAATGGCAGCCAACGTGCGCAAGACCATTCAATGTCCGTAAAGGGTGACCTGCGCCGCGCATTTCGGCAGTGGCGACGGGATAAGATAAACAGAGCCGCGGCGGACGCCGCCATTGCCCGCCGGGTGCTGGACAGCAGCGCCTATGGGCAGGCAAGGGTGCTTTTAGGCTATGCCGCCCTGCCGGAGGAGATACAGACGGACGGCATCCTTCACCGTGCACTGGCAGAGGGCAAGGCGCTTTATTTGCCCCGCTGTCTGGACGATGCCGGGCAAATGGCCTTTACCGGGTGCAGGCGCTGGAAGAACTGGAAAGCGGCAGCTTTGGTGAACGGCGACAGCAAGATCTCCGAGAAAGATCGCGCCCAGGCCAAAAAGCTGGGCTATTCCATGTATGAGGTAATGACCATTGCCTCCATTATTCAAAAGGAAGCCGGCAGTGAGAAGCAGATGAAAACTATCTCCTCCGTCATTCATAATCGCCTGAGCGATAAAACCAACTTCCGTCCCTGGGCTGTCAGTCCACCTCAGACTATATTACCAACTTTGTTAAGCCAAATTTGTCCTCAACCAGTGCCCACACGGCGGACTATTATATGGAGTATTACAACACGCAGACCACCTCTACGGTGGTGGGGCTGCCTGCCGGTCCTATTTGCAACCCGGGTAAAGCGGCCATTCAGGCGGCGCTCCATCCGTCGGATACCGGTTATTATTACTTCTTCCACGACACCAAGGGCAACCTGTACACTGCCAAGACCTATGCCGAGTTTAAGCAGAAGGTACAGACCTACGCCCCTATCTGGCTGCATGATGAAGCGGGTAGAACTGTTGTCCCCGGCAGGGGATATGGAACGGCTGGAATTGGCAGTCAAGTTCGGTGCAGACGCGGTGTATGTGGGCGGAACCCAATTCGGTATGCGCTCCAACCCATCCAATTTTGACCCGGCGCAGCTGCAAGCGGCTTGCAAGCTGGTGCACGCTGCCGGGAAAAAGCTGTATTTGACCTGCAACACCTTGCCCCGCAGCTATGAGCTGGATGCGCTGCCGGACTTCCTCCGCAGTGCCCGGGCGGCAGGAGTAGACGCCTTTATCATTGCGGATATGGGCGTGCTTGCTATTGCCAAGCAGGCGGCACCGGAGGTGGAAGTGCATATTTCTACCCAGGCGGGGATCGTCAATTATGCGGCGGCCAATGCCTTTTACCAAATGGGCGCCAAGCGGATCGTCAGCAAGAGAGCTTTCACTGGACGAGATCAAGATGATCCGGGACCATACGCCTCCGGAGCTGGAGATTGAGGCCTTTGTTCACGGTGCCATGTGCATGAGCTTTAGCGGTCGGTGCATTCTCTCGGATTATATGGTAGGGCGAGACGCCAACCGTGGTGACTGCGCCCAGCCCTGCCGCTGGAAGTACCACCTGATGGAGGAGACCCGCCCGGGTCAGTATTTCCCCATCAATCAAGAGGAGAACGGCACGTATATTTTCAATTCCAAGGATTTGTGTATGATCGAGCATATCCCGGAACTGGTGGCTGCAGGGGTGGACTCGTTTAAGATCGAGGGCCGCGCCAAAAGTGCCTATTATACCGCCGTTGTGACCCACGCTTATCGTCAGGCGATGGACGCTTATTTTGCCCACCCGTCCCCGGACTTCCGTGTGCCGGACTGGGTGCTGGCGGAGATGGAAAAAATGAGCCATCGGGTTTATACCACCGGCTTTAACTTCGGTCCGCTGCAGAATGGGCAGGAGCTGAACACCGGCGGCTATGTGCGCAACTGGGATGTGTGCGCCTTGTACCGAGACCAGCAGGGGAACCGGTTGATCGTGGATCAGCGCAATCGCTTCTTTGAGGGCGATGTCCTAGAGGTGCTGGAACCGGGGCAAAAGCCCTATACTCTGACTGTTCGAGACCTGGTGCGAGAGGCAGACGGCACGCGTACGGAGGCAGCCAATAAGGCAACGGAGGTGTATTCCTTTGCCGTGGATCGCCCGGTGTCCCCGGATGCTATTTTGCGCCGCAAGCGGGACGAGGACTAAACAGAATACGCATTTTTTGCACCCCTGATGTACATACTACACCGGGGGTGTATTTTTATGGGCAGACGGCTTCACGCATTTTCACTGGTTATGTGCCTGCTATTTACCGTCGTTTGCGGGCGGGTGCTGTATGTGGCGCACAGCGGCAATTTTGCCGTAGGTCAAAGCTATAACAGCTACACCCTGCTCTTTGAACAGAACTACACGGAAATCACAGACCGACTGGGACGATCCATGGGCGGCACCCGCAAAGAGTGGGTGGCTGTGATCCGCCCCACGCAGGATTGCCTGCGAGAACTCCCGCGCCTGTTTGCGCCCGGAGATGTGCAGCGCATTGCAAAGGAACTGCAAAAAGGCTATCCGGTGCTGGAGCCGGTAGCTGCTAAGGCGGATACAAACAATATTGTAATTATGGAGCGCACGGTGCGGGACAGTACCACCCTCCACGCCCGCCAGCTGCTGGACAGTGCCAGCGGCGGACTGGGTCAATATACAGCCGTTGCCACGGAGAAAAAATTGAACTTCGCCACGGACGCCATGGGGCGGGTGCTCTCCGGCAATGCCATGACGGAGCAAACAGATCGTACCGGCGCCCCCTGCCACCATGCGAACCACGCTGGATCTGGAACTTCAAAAGACGGTGGAGCAGGCGGCCGAGTCGATCAAAACCGGCGCTGTGGTGGTGCTGGATGTACCGACCGGAGAGGTGCGCGCCGTGTATAGCGCACCTGCGGACTACTATAACCGCGCATTGTCCGCTTACGCTGTTGGCTCTGTTTTTAAGCTGATTGTTACCGCTGCGGCGTTAGAAGCAGACTTGCAGCCGGTCTATACCTGTAAAGGTGAAATTAAAGTGGGCGATACTGTCTACCGGTGCCAAAACGGTCGGGTGCATGGTCGGCAGACGATGGAGCAGGCGCTGGCCCATTCCTGTAACTGCTACTTTGTGCAGCTGGCGCAGAAGTTAGGCGCCGGGCGTTTGTACCAAATGGGGCTGGATTTTGGCTTCGGCACGCCGATTGCGCTGTATAAGGATTTTCAGAGCGCTGCCGGGCGGCTGCCGTCTCTGTCGGTGCTGGCGTCTCCCGGCCAGCTGGCACTGCTGGGCTTTGGACAGGGGAAGCTGACGGACACACCGCTGCACTTTGCCCGTTGCGTTGCGGCCATCGCCGGTGGCGGCGTGTATTGCTCGCCGGATTTGACCGGCAAGGCGACAGCGAAACCTCGCCGCGTGATGCAGGCAGGGCATGCAAAGACGCTGCTTGCCTATATGCGCACGGTGGTAGCAGCAGGTACCGGCAGTGGCGCCGATTATCGTGGCCGCTCCGCCGGTAAAACCGCCACCGCCCAGTCCGGCCGTTATGTGGAGGGCAGGGAAGTGCTCAATACCTATTTTGCAGGGGTGTATCCCTTTGATCATCCCCGCTATGCCATTGTGGTGATGCGGGAAAACGGCACCTCCGGCGCTGCCGATTGCTGCCCGGTGTTTCGCCGCATTGTATCAAAGTTGCCGTAGGCCTTGCATTACTGTCCCTTTTGTGGTACAATGCCCATACAATAGGGGGGATTTTACTTGCAAACATCAAAGTTAAAAACACTGCGCATCTTACAGATGCTTCAGCAGTACAGCGATGAGGAAAATCCGCTGTCTGCTACGGATTTGATTGAACGATTACAGAACGACTATGGTATCCGGTGCGAGCGTAAATCCATTTATGCGGATATTAAAGCGCTCCAGGAGGTGGGCTTTGATGTGTGCCGCACAGACTATCCCCGCCGGGGCTTTTACATGGCCGGTCGTACTTTTGAGCTGGCAGAGGTGCGTATGTTGATGGACGCGGTGCAGTCCGCCGGGTTCATTACGCCGAAAAAAGACGGAGAAGCTGGTGCAGAAGCTGGAGAGTCTGCTCTCCGCCGGCCAGGCGGAAAGCTTGGTGCGCCAGGTGTATTGCCAGAGTGAGAACAAATGTTCGAATGAAGAGATCTATTACATTATAGATAATTTGCACCAAGCCATCTGTGACGGCTGTAAGGTGAAGTTCGCCTACAAGCGCCGGGCGGTGGATCCCAAGAATAAAAAAGACCTTCCGAGAGAAAATCTTTACCGTGTCGCCCTATGCGCTGATCTGGAAGGACGATCACTACTATTTGGTTTTGTAATAACGAAAAATATGACAATCTGATGAATCTGGCCTGGATCGTATGCGCCGTATTACACCACTGAGCCAAAAGGCACGACCGGTGGAGGATGTCAGCGCGTATAAGGGCCGGTTTGATACGGCGGACTATGCCGCCAAAATGTTCAATATGTTCTCCGGCGAGACCGCAACGGTGCGCTTGCTTTGCAAGCTGGATACACTGGAGGAAATGGTGGACCGCTTCGGCACGGCCATTCCCATTCACGCGGTGGACGGCGATCATTTTGAGACCACCATTTCGGCGGCGGTCAGTGAGGGCATGGTCAGTTGGCTGATGCAGTACGGCGGTCGCGTGCAGGTGCTGGAGCCCCAGAGCCTGATCGACAGCGTGCGCGCCCGGGCGGAGACGGTGTTGTCCGCGTATGCAAAAGAATAGAGTTTTTGTGCAGCAGGGGAGTCCCTGCTGCTTTTTTTGCCTGCTTATACGCTATTTGTGTATGGTATTATTGTTGATATACACTTGCAGAAAATGGTTGATATTTGTGCATAATAACAGACACTGCCCTAATAATTGTCGCGTTTCCATAAAAATCCAATTAGTTAACAAATAATTTACAATTTCTATTGACAAGGAATTCTCAAGCGTAGTATAATTACTCTGTAAATGAGTGTGGGTAACTATACCCATACGCTGCCGGCAGGATTTGGCGCCTGCGCTGTGTCGTCAGTAAACAGCGCGCGCTTTTCACCCCGCTTGGTAAAGAAAGAGATTTATGGAGGTATATTCTATGGGAAAAAAAAAAGTATCCAAACGGCTGTTGTCTTTGTTCCTGTCTGTGCTGATGCTGGCCACCAGCCTGCCTTTTTGCAGGTCTGTCCGCTTCTGCCGCAGATGAGAGCAGCAATTTGCCTAAGAGCACCAGCGGTGCGTACTTGTTTGCGTATTTTAGAAATGACGCAAAGACCACCAACGGTGAGAACGTTTTTTACGCCGTATCTAAGGACGGTTATAATTACGAGGCCTTGAACGGCGGCGTGCCTGTGGCAAGTGCTTCTCAGGGCACCGGCCACTCTCGCGACCCTTATATTATGAAGGCGCAGGATGGTGCAGAGTATAAGTATTATATGGTGGCAACGGACGCCAACACCACCAACAACTATAATAATACCGGTCTGCACACCTGGGGGTCCAACGACCTGATCACCTGGGATGAACTGGCCAATCCCCAGTTTGCTACGGACAAGGGCGGCGGTTCCAAGACCATTACCAACATGTGCTGGGCACCGGAGGTCATTTGGGACCCGGTAGCCGGCAAGTATATGGTCTACTTCGCCACCAACGAGGCAGACTCTGCGGCCAATGAGAGCGCCAAGATCTATTATTCTTACACTGCGGATTTCCGCACTTTTACCGAGAAGAAGGTGCTCTTTGACCCGGGCTACGGTGTGATCGACGCCGATATTACTCCGTACGGAAACGGCTATGTAATGCTGTATAAGAAAGAGGCTTCCTCCGGCACCGGTGCCAAGAAAGTTTGGTACACCTTCAAGACCGGCAAGAGCCCCTCTAATTCTGACGGCGAATATGACGCTGCCAATGCGAAGATTTTCGAGTCTGTCTCCAATACGCAGGCAGAAGGCCCGCAGGTGTTCCCCATTTCCGGCACAAGCAGCTACGGCGTGCTGGTGGACTATTTCTCCGACGGCGGCTTCGGTTTCTCCTATACTTCTGATTTTGAGAGTTATTCAAAGATTTCTGCGGATAATTGTTCCATCAATCACCTGAACCCCAGCCACGGCTGCATTATTCCCATTTCCGATATGGAGTATTACAACCTGTCCCAGGCTTTCGGTAAGGCGACCTCTACCCAGACTGCTGTGAAGCCCGGCGATACCGCCAACAGCCACTTGATTGCCCGGTACTTTACCTCTAACAATGCGCGGGAGGATGTGTCCGGCAACGGCAACCATATTGGCGCGTATAACGGCTCCACCAAGCACAACGGTAATGTGAGCAGTGTTAATATGGTGGTGCAGGACGGCCGACTGGCGGCTCGCTTTGATAACAGTAAGAAGGCCAACGCCGGTTCTGCCGCAGATAAAACCATTGATAAAGAGGTAAAGGGCGTTTCTACCGCTTGGATGAATGTGGACGGTATGTTCTCCGACACCAACATCAATCGCGGTATTACCATCTCCTTTGACTCCTATATGACGGACGCTACCGTTGCTGATACGCATATCTTTGACTTTATCGATTCGCCCAAGTGGAACTATCTGAATAAATTCGATGTTAATAGTACCCCGAACAAATTTAACCTGTTGTCTTACCAGGCGGATAACACTTCCATCGGTATGAAGAAGGGCACGGAGGCCAAAACCAGCGGCAGCTTGGCAAAGAACCAGTGGCACTCCTATGTGTTCTCCATCTCCAAGAGCTGCTTTACCGTATTTGTAGACGGCAAGCTGGTTTCTTCTTCCACAACCGGCGAGAACTTCGGCACCGTACTGGACAGCGACTGGTTCAAGGCTGTATTCCAGAATGCCGGTGCTATCCCTCTAAGCTGACCTTTGGCGTGAACCCCTATTGGTCCACCACCGTCGGCGGCACATATTATCTGCTGGATGGTTACATCAGCGACTTCTGTATTTATGACCAGGCACTGTCTTTGGGCGATGTGGAGAATGCAAAGGCCGATCAGCTAAAGGCAACGCAGACCAACTATGATGCCAATACCACACAGGTGATCTATAAGGATCCCTGCTCCGCTGCCGGCTATAACACCGCTAAGGACAATGTGTACGGCACCTACCTGCCTTTGAATAAGTCAGGTGTGGCAACCCAGGTGGACCCGGTGAAGGATCTGACAGACACGGCTGCCGGTTATACCTATACCATGCTGTATAATCCGGGCGATACCATTGATAACGGCGCCGTATTCCGTATGGGCGGCGAAAGTGATAACTACTTCCGTGTCAATGAGGACGGCACCATCGAGTATAAGAGCGGCGACTCTTCCTTTAAGTCGGACTCTACCTTCACTTTGCCTACGGATAAGTGGAGTCATGTGACCTTGCAGGTGGTACCGTACATTAGCTATGACCGTATCTATGTTTATATTGACGGCAAGCAGGTTGGTATGTATGACGCCTACAAGGCCCGCGAATCGCAGTGCAAGACGTATGCGGATAACGGCTTAACCTTACAGAGCCTGATCCACGGCACGGCCGACGGTACCGGCGGCCAGGTGGTGTACGGCGAGGGCGCCACCGGTAAGCTCACCGATGTGAATATTTACCGTGGCTCCATTGACGCGTATGACCTGTTTATTAAGGACACCAGCGCGTACGCAGAGGCGCTGATCCGTGAGAACATGGAGCTGTTTAAGTCTACAATGAAGACTTTCTCCGCTACCAATATCCTCACCAATATGGCACCGGCTTATGAACTGTATGACAAGGCGTCCCGCTATCTGGACGCTGTAAAGCTGGGCAAGACAGTGCCGGATATGGAATATGTGGCTAAGCTGAATGCGGATTTGTATGCAGCCATTCAAAAAATGACCCCTATAAGGCGGAATTCAGCACCGTAGGTGCCCAGGTGGCTACCGGTAAAGGTGATGGTTCAGCTTATGAAACTGTCAATGCAAAGTATTCTCAAAATTTGTTGTATGCCGGTCCCACCAGTAAGGCAAATGCTTCCAACGATGTAAAGACATTTTTTGAACAACCGGTACGAGATTTACTATAACTCCGCTGTATTTCTGTATGACGGTTCCCAGAATGACACCACCAACATTATGTGCATGCCTGTTGTAATGTCTCAAATTCGTGATAGTGGGTGGGATTCAAACGCCTTAAACGGTTTGTTTCCTGCGGAATCAACGACATCGGGGAATGCAAACCCCTATTTCCGCTTAATTTCCGATTATCCCCAAAGCAGCGGAAAACCGAATCTGCAAGCTGACGCAACCAATGAGAATTTGTTGACCACGGATCAAATGTGGAGAGGCTTTTCCACCACTAACTGGGAGTTTGGCAATTACATTGGCACTAGTAACAGTAGAAATATTGCCGGTGAAAGGGAGAATCACTGGAACCATACCAGCAAAGAATTTGATATGACCGATCGCTCTACACATCTTTGGTATAATGTGTTGCAGTTTATGCCCGATCGCTGTATGGCAAAAACCGGCAAGACTTCACCGGAAGGTGTCTATACCATACCGTGGGGTATTTATGGTGACACCAACGGGAAAAAGGATAATTACGACAAAGCAGCGAATAACTGCAAAGGCATTATCAATGATGCCACCAAGATTTATGTCGTAGATGTGAATTCTGCCAGCCCCACCACACTGATGGACAATGCCTCCGAGAAGCTTAAGAATATAGATAAGTTCCAGGGAGCCGATATGTACCAGCTGATTCGGAGCATCACCCGGTTCTCTGCGGATACGGCAATGGAAATCCTGTCCGGTATGGACGCTGCCACTTCTTGGAACCCTGTTAAAGACCCAGAATTGAACGCCACCGACGGCGGTGCGTTTTATGAGCAATTCAAGGCAAAGCGCGACCAACTGGCCACCAACTTTAACACTGCGATTGACAATGCCATTAAGGATGCTAAGGGCTTGGATAATCAGGGCTATACCAAGCTGGACGCGGATATGGACGCCTCCTCTGCCATCGGCAAAATCTATCAGGACGCCTATGACGATTTAACGGACGGCGACAGCAGCACCGGTGTGTATACGGATTCCAGTGCCGCCGCGTTTATCAAGGCCTTTGATGCTGCCAAGCAGCACTATACGGACTTGAGCCCGGTGGCAACGGCAAACCGTACCGATAAGAATTACCCGTATGCGGATAACCAGGCAAAGACGGCCTCCAAGCTGCATGACGATCTGGTGCTGGCTTATGCCCAGCTGATGAAGCGTGCGGATTATTCGCAGCTTAATCAGTTGTACGGCGGCTCCGATCGCGTACAGATCTCCAATAACGGTTTGACCAAAAATGTGATCAACGAGAATAACGAGACGGTACGCCAGCAGAACTACACTCGTCTACTTGGCTGACCTTTGATGACGCGGCCACGGCGGCAATGAAGCTGTCCGATAATAAGGACGCCAACGCAAACGCTACCTACACCAAGTCTGAAAAAACCAACCAGCCTATGTTTAAGACAGGCGAGGTACAAGTGGAAACCCTGCTGCAAGGCACGGTAACCCTGCAGGGCACGACCACAGAGCTGTCCGACTATCAGACGGACATCAACAACAAGAAAGACGCTTTGGACGCAGCCATCAAGGGTATTGAAGTCCCGGCGGATTACACCGCGTATGACGCATTCGTGGTGGTACTGGGCACCCAGGATAAGAACGCCTTTACGGACGCATATCTGGCACAGGACGGCTATACGGATGGTCAGGTGAAAAATGTGTTTAAGGCACAGGCCTACCAGGGCTCTCAGTCCGCTGCCGGTGCTTACAATACGGACGGTACCAATAATGACCGGGCGTATGTAGAGTACAACGGCAGTTGCTACCGCAACATCGGCCAGTCCGCTGCCGATACCGAGCAGCCCGGCCAGAAGGTACTGGACAGCACCACAAGCGCTTTGGTTACTGCGCTGAACGTAGCCAACAATTCTGACACGCTGCGCCGTCAGTTCTCTGTTACATTTAAGTATGTGGTAGACAAAGCCGCGCCCATTACCGTGTTTGAGAATCAGTCTTATTTCTACGGCACCGTAGGTACCTTTACTGTACCGGAGGGCGTAGTCGGCTCTGTTTACAAGTGGTCCGTAACGGCCGGCGGCAAGGAGAAGGATGTGCTGAACTACGGCACCACCTACACCCTGCGTATGCAAAATGAGAACGCAGCCGCGGACAGCATTCTGGTAACCGCTTATTTGACTACGGATACTGCACCTGCCGAGAATCAGGTACAGCTGTCTGTACAGGACCAGTACAGATCCAATGTTTACCAGGGCACACTGCTGCAGGATACCAATATAACCGTATCCCAGTTGGAGCAGGTGCAGCTGGGCGACAGCGGCACTGACCGGCTCTGCGTATTACAAGTTGGCCGGCTGGCAGGTGATGGAAGGCGACAAGCCTCACAACATCAACTACGGCACTTACACTTTGGCGGAGCTGGCCAAGATTGCCGGCGGCAACCAAGTGATCCTGCGCCCGGTTTATGTGTATAACGGTCAAGATGTTTTCACTGTGTCTTTGGACGGTGAGCAGTTGTGTGCCAAGGGCTACGATGTGCGTGTTACCGTTCCTAAGGCTGCCGATGCGTATGCACTGGCAGTGAAGACCGGCAGCACTTATGCCATCGCCACCTACGGCACCGCCTATGACTTCTATATTGACGGCTCCAACAAGGAATTCTTCACAGTCAATTATCTGCCTGCAGAGAAAGACGAGCGCGGTGATGTAATCCGTGCAGCCGGGTACTATGTGACGGACGGCGGCCAGTTGGTACGGCTGGATACCGATGCGAACATTCGTTACAGTCTGGAGCATAAGTTCCCCACCGCATTCAGTTACTGCCGGTAACATTGCGACAACCGCGCTTTCTTAGGCGCTTAATCAAAGGAGGAATTTTAACATGAAAAGCGTTATAGTACTCCTGAGATGGAGGTAGAAGCGTTCAACATAATATATTATGAATAATGTAAATATACTGTGAACAAAGTGTTGACCTATCCTGTGGGAACGACTATAATATTTGCAACAAAAGAACGCAGGGCGCTGTGGGCGCAAAATACCGTTCTTTGGGGGTAATATTATGATACGATCCATGACCGGGTTCGGCCGTGCGGTGCAGGAGATTGACGGCTATGTCATCACCGTAGAGCTGAAGTCTGTTAACCACCGCTATTTTGAGTTTTCCTCTCGGGTGCCGCGGCAGTACGGCTTTATTGAGGATAAGCTCAAGTCCTTTGTAAACAGTCGGGTGTCTCGCGGCAAGGTGGATTGCTTTGTGGGCATTGAGGCGCTAAATACAGAGGCCGCCCAGGTGGCAGTGAACCACACTTTAGCCGGTGCTTACAACACCGCTTTGCAGGAGATTGCAGACACCTATGGTGCTAAGCAGGACTGGGGCGCTGCCGCTATTGCCCGCTTTCCTGATGTATTGGTTGTGCGCAAGGCAGAGGAGGACGAGGACAAGATCTGGTCCTATGTGCAGACGGTGGCAGCCGCTGCGCTGGATAAGTTTGTTGCCATGCGTGAGGTAGAGGGCGCCAAGATGAAGGCCGATGTGGCCGGGCGAGCACAGACCATTTTGGATTGTGTGGCGTTTGTGGAAGAACGCTCCCCCAAACCGTGCGGGAATATAACGAAAAGCTGGCTGCCCGGGTGCACGAGCTGCTGGGCGATGTGACCTTGGACGAGGGCCGCTTGCTCCAGGAAACGGCCATCTTTGCAGACAAAGTGGCTGTGGCGGAAGAAACGGTGCGCCTGCGCTCCCATATTGCGCAGCTGGGCAAATTCCTGGAGGCAGAGGAGCCCATCGGCAGAAAGATGGACTTCCTGGTGCAGGAAATCAACCGGGAGGCCAACACCATCGGGTCAAAGGCCAGCGATGTAGCCATCGCCGGTAAAGTGATCGACATTAAGGCTGAAGTAGAAAAAAATCAGAGAGCAGATCCAGAACATCGAATAATGCAACTGGTGAATATCGGCTTTAATAATCTTGTGAATGCGGATCGGGTGATCGCCGTTGTCAGCCCGGAGTCTGCCCCGGTCAAGCGCATTGTGCAAGATGGCAAAGCAAAAGGAACACTTATTGACGCCACCCATGGCCGCAAGACCATGAGCGTTATTATTACGGACAGTGACAATGTGATCCTGTCTTATTTGGATCTGAACAAAATTGCTGAAAAATTTTCTGCGGAGGTGCGCGATGCATTGTGAAAACAAAAAGGGCTTATTAGTTGTTTTGTCCGCACCCAGTGGTTGCGGCAAGGACACGGTTTTTCGGGCCATTGAGGCACTGCGAGACGATGTGGTTGAGTCTGTTTCTGCCACCACCCGGGCGCCCCGACCCGGCGAAGTGGACGGCGTGAATTATTTTTTCAAGACCCGCGCGGATTTTGAAAAGATGATCGCGGACGGTGGCTTCTTTGAATATGCCGAGTATTCGGCAACTATTACGGCACCCCTATTGCCGGGGTGGAGCAGGCCATTGCCAGGGGCAAGGTTTGCTTTTTGATCATCGAGGTGCAGGGGGCAAAGAATGTAATGCGTATTTGCCCGGACTGTGTGTCCATCTTCCTGTATCCGCCGAATTTTGAGATTTTGGAGCAGCGCCTGCGCGGGCGTATGTCCGAAACGGACGAAGTGATCCGCAATCGGCTGGAAATTGCCAAAGTAGAGCTTCAGTCCCGTGACTGCTACAAATATCAGGTGCTCAATGACGATTTGGACACCGCTGTGCACGAAATCAATCACATCATCTGCGATGAGCTGGCAAAGCGCAACGCAGAATAACTGCTACTGGAGGTAGAATACTATGTTTAATCCCGATTTGAAAGAAATGCTCAAGAATGTAAACAGCCGATACAGCCTGGTGGTTGGCACGGCCAAGCGCGCCCGGGAAATTCAGGACGAGGCCATTGCCAATGAGGAGCATTTGGACACCAAGACCGTATCCTTGGCTATTGACGACATCAATTCCGGTAAGTATGTGATTGAGGAGCCGGACGAACTCAAGCAGAAATAAAGTGAGCGACAAAGCAGAGAACCGACCCATTGCCACCGTGGCTGTGGAGCGCACCTTCTTTAATCTGGACAGTGACTACGATTATGCGGTGCCCCCTGCACTGGCAGATCAGGTGCGCCCGGGCGTGGCGGTAGAGGTGCCCTTTGGCAGCGGCAATCGACTGCGCCGAGGAATTGTGCTGCAAGTGTTTGTGGGGATCAATCCGGCGCTGAAAGACATTGCCCGTGTGTGCGATTACGGTACGGTGCTGGACGATAGCCAAATTCGCCTGGCTCAGTGGATGAAAAACCGCTATTTTTGCACCACCTACGAGTGCCTGCTGCAAATGCTGCCCCGTGGGTTCGGTAAGATCGGCGTGGCTGGGGTGCGTATGGCGGAATTGACCGTCAGTCGCGGCGAAGAGCTGCCCCGCTTAACGCCAAAGCAGCAGTCTGTTGCCGACCTTCTGCTGGACATTGGCAGCGCCACCGTGGAGGAGATTAAGACCCTTTGCGGCGTAGGCGATGGCGTGCTGAAAAATATGGAAAAGTGCGGCGTGCTGCGCTTTTTCAAAAAAAGAGAAGTACAGAAATCCGTATGCGGATCTGCCTGCTGCCCCCAAGGCAGCGGAGATCGAACTGTCTGCCGAACAGACAAAGGCGTACCACACGCTGTCCGCTATGCTGGATGGTGACGGCGGCAGCGCGCTACTGTACGGCGTTACCGGCAGCGGCAAGACCCAGGTGTATATGCGCTTGATCGACCGCGCGTTGCAGCAGGGGAAAGATACCATTGTGCTGGTGCCGGAGATCGGTTTGACTCCGCAGGTGCTGGGTCTGTTTCATCAACGGTACGGCCGCCAGGTGGCGGTGCTGCACAGCGGCTTGTCCATAGGCGAGCGCAACGATGAATACCGCCGTGCTGACCGGGGAGAGGCTAAGATCGTGCTGGGCACCCGCAGCGCCGTGTTTGCGCCGTTGCACGCCCTGGGATTGATCATTATGGACGAGGAGCAGGAGCTGACATACAAGAGTGAGCGCACCCCTCGTTACCACGCCCGAGACATTGCCCGCTACCGGGCAGGGGAGAGCGGCGCACTGTTTGTGATGGCGTCTGCCACCCCCAGTATTGAAAGCTATGCGGCGGCTAAGGCGGGAAAATATACCCTTTGTTCCCTGGAGCACAGATTTGGCAACGCTGCGTTGCCGCAGGTGTGTACCGTGGATATGAAGGGAGAGCTGCACGCCGGGCACCGTTCGCCTCTAAGTCGCACCCTGCAAAAGCAGATACAGTCCAATTTGGACGCGGGCAAGCAGACCATTCTTTTGATGAACCGGCGAGGGTACAACACATTCATTGCCTGCAACGACTGCGGTCATGTGATCACCTGCCCCAACTGCTCTATTTCGCTAACTTATCACAGTTATTCCAACCGGCTGATGTGCCACTATTGCGGCTATTCCAAGCCTTTGGACAATACATGCCCGGAATGCGGCAGCCACGCGGTGCGGTACAGCGGGTTCGGCACCCAGCGGATCGAGGATGAATTGCAAGCGCTGTTTCCCGCGGCACGAATTTTGCGTATGGATGCAGACACCACCGCAGGTAAATTCAGCCACCAAAAGCTGTTTGACGCCTTTGCGGCCCACGAATATGATATTTTGGTGGGTACCCAAATGGTGGCCAAGGGGCTGGATTTTGACGATGTGACCCTGGTGGGTGTGGTGAATGCGGATAATGCACTGTATGACGAAAATTACCTGAGTCACGAGCGTGCCTTTGACCTGATCACCCAGGTGGTGGGGCGCAGCGGTCGGCGAGACGCTACTGGCACGGCAGTGATTCAGACCATTGATCCCTGCAATCCGGTGATCGACTTGGCAGCACGGCAAGACTACCCGGCTTTTTTTGAGACGGAGTACGCTCTGCGGCGTATTTTGACCTATCCGCCGTTTTGCGATATTTACGGCGTGTTCTTTGTCAGCGAAGACGAGAACGCGGCGGCGCTGGCAGCCAAGGCCTTTTTTGACACGCTGGTGCTGGAGAATAAAGAACAGCAGCAAAAAGCTGATTGTGCTTGGTCCCTCACCGGCAAGAATATCAAAAATCAGCAATACTTATCGGTATCGGCTGGCAATTAAGTGTAAAAATTCAAAATCTGTTCGCAATTTGCTCATGCAGGTGTTAAAAGCCACTGTTAAAATGAAAGAACTGCGAAAGGTGCAGATTTCCATAGATTTGAACCCCATTGACTTGGGTTAGGAGAAAAAATGGCATTACGGAATGTAGTAAAATACGGCGATCCGATCTTAAGAAAAAAGAGTCGCACGGTGGAAGTGTTTGACCGGCGTATCGCCACCTTGGTGGAAGATATGTTTGAGACCATGTATAAGGACAACGGCGTAGGTTTGGCTGCGGTGCAGGTGGGCATTCTCAAGCGTATTGTGGTCATCGATTGCGGCGACGGCCCGGTGGAACTGATTAACCCGGAAATCGTAAAGACCGAGGGTGAGCAGTGCGGTCAAGAGGGCTGCCTGTCCCTGCCCGGTCGGTACGAGACGGTGCGCCGCCCCCAAAAGGTGCAGGTGAAAGGCCAGGACCGAGAGGGCAAATGGCATGTTTATACCGGCGAGGACCTAAAGGCCCGGGCATTCTGCCATGAGATCGACCACCTGGACGGTGTGCTTTTATTGACCGTATGGATAAAACAGTAAAGAAGGACTAAGATGCAAACGCTGCGTATCGTATTTATGGGCACGCCGGATTTTGCCGTGCCGTGCCTGCAAACCCTGCTGGACAGCCCCCATAGCGTGGTGGGCGTGTTTACCCAGCCGGATAAGCCACAGGGGCGCAAAATGGTGCTGACTCCGCCACCGGTGAAGGTGCTGGCTGCGGAGAACGGCGTGCCGGTTTTTCAGCCGGAGAAGATGAAAGATCCGGCCGCTTTGGAGCAGTTAGAAGCACTGGATCCGGATTTGATCGTGGTGGTGGCATACGGGCGCATTTTGCCCCGGGCGGTATTGGAATTGCCCAGGTATGGCTGTATCAATGTGCACGCCTCGCTGCTGCCTAAATATCGAGGCGCGGCGCCCATTCAGTGGGCCATCTTAGACGGCGAAACAGAGACCGGCGTGACCATTATGCAAATGGATGCAGGACTGGACACTGGCGATATGCTGCTGGTTAAGAAAACACCCATTGACCCGGAGGAAACGGCGGAAATGCTGTTTGAACGGCTGTCGGCTTTTAGGCGCACAGGCGCTGGCAGAGATTTTACCCAGGCTGGACGATCTGCACCCGGTGCCTCAACCGGCAGGGGATTTCGGTTATGCCAAAATGATCTCCAAGTCTATGAGCCCCTTGGATTGGAACCGTTCGGCAGCGCGCAGCTGCACGATCAGGTGCGGGGGCTGTATTCCTGGCCCTGTGCCACCACGACCATTGGCGGCAAGACGGTGAAGGTGCTGTCTGCTCGCTTAAGCGAACAAAAGGGGAGCACCCCCGGCGCGGTGATTGAGAGCAAGGGCAAATTGGTTGTTGCCTGCGGTGACGGCGGCGGTTTGGAATTGCTGACCGTGCAGCCCCAGGGGAAGAAAGCCATGGATGCCACGGCCTTTTTGGCTGGGCACCCGGTGGCGGTAGGTACTGTTTTAGGAGCGTGATTTTATGAACGCCTATATGCTTTATTACGCAACCGGGGTCATTATGATCCCGGTCCTGCTGTTTTCTTTTTATTGTCAAATCAAGGTGAAGCGGGCTTTCCGTCGGTACAGCAGCGTGCACGCCATGTGCGGCATGACCGGCGCCCAGGCGGCGGCGCGACTGTTGCAACTAAACGGCATTACCGATGTGCAAATTCGCCAGATCGGCGGCACCCTCACCGATTATTACGACCCGAAGAATAAAGAAATTTGTCTGTCCGGCGATGTGTATAACGCCACCTCTGTGGCGGCCATCGGCGTTGCCTGTCATGAGGCGGGACACGCCTGCCAGCACGCACAGGGCTATGCACCGCTAAAGATTCGTAACGCTGCCATTCCTGCCACCCGCATCGGTTCCTCTTTGGGTATTCCGCTGGTGCTGCTGGGCATGGTATTTACCTGGCGGCCGCTGATTATGGTGGGTATTGTGTTGTATGCCTTAGTGGCACTGTTCCAGCTGCTGACTTTGCCGGTGGAGTTTAACGCTTCTCGCCGGGCCTTGCAGACCATTGAAAGCAATCAATTTTTAACCGAACAGGAGTACCGGGGTGCGAAGAAAGTGCTGACGGCTGCTGCCCTTACCTATGTGGCGGCGCTGGCCTCTGCGCTGGCTACTTTGCTGCGGCTGCTGCTCCTGGCAGGACGAAGCGATGACCGTTAAATCTCCGCGCTTAGCCGCGTTTGAAACCCTATATAAAATTCAACAGGAGAGCGCCTATTCCAATCTTTCTCTCGACCATTTGCCTGTGGCCAACGGCAGGAACGGGCTTTTGCCACTGCTTTGGTGCGGGGCGTATTGGAACGGCAGATCACTTTGGACGCTTTGGTGGATAAATTCACCACCGGGCGATTGAAGCCCAAGGTGCGGGTGTTGTTGCGTATGGGCGCCTACCAGGCGTTGTATATGGACAAAGTGCCTGTGCCTGCTGCGGTAAATGAAACGGTGGAACTGGCAAAGACGGTGGGCCAAGGTTATTACGGCCGTATGATCAATGCGGTACTGCGGCAGATCGCAGCGGATCCGGATTTGCCGGATACGCCCATGCTCCGCTATTCTGTGCCACAGCCTCTGCTGGCTATGTGGCAAAAGACCTATGGAGCGGATGCTACGGCGGCGTTCCTGCCTTATATCAACGGTCGTGCGCCATTATTTTTGGTGCCCAATCCCTTGTTTGTGACGCCCGGTCAATTGCAGGAGATGTTGGCAAATGAAGGCGTGCAAGCCCGTCTACTGCAGGAGAAAGTGCTGACAGTGGACGACGGCTTTGATGTGGAACGCTCAGCTGCTTTTTCAAAAAGGTTATTTCCATGTGCAGGATTTGTCCTGCTACCTGGCCTGCGCTGCCTTGCAGGTGCGCCCGGGTCTGACGGTGCTGGATGTGTGTGCCGCACCGGGGGGTAAATCCTTTACTTTGGCGGAACAGATGAACAATACCGGCCGCTTGATCGCCTGTGATCTGCACCCCCACCGGGTGGAGCTGATCCGCAGCGGTGCCCGGCGGTTACACCTGGACTGTATAGAATCCCGCGTGCAGGACGCTACGTTGCATAGCCAGGACCTTCCGGCAGTAGATGCCATTCTTTGCGATGTGCCCTGCTCCGGTTTTGGCATTCTCCGCCGTAAGCCGGAAATTCGCTATAAAGATTTAGACAGTATCAAGGATCTGCCTGCCTTGCAGCTTTCCATTTTGCAGACGGCAGCTACTTACTTAAAACCCGGCGGGCGACTGGTGTATTCCACCTGCACCCTCCATAAAAAAGAGAACGAAAAGGTTGTGTCGGCATTTCTGGACCGGCACAGCGCCTTTTTCCTGGCGGCGGAATGTACGCGCTTTCCGTGTGAACAGGGCAGCGACGGCTTTTATTACGCCGCTTTGGAGAGACAGGCATGAAAGAGGACATCAAAAGTTTAACTTATCCGGCACTTTGCCAGCGGTTTGGGGACCTTGGGCTGAAGCGCTTTCGTGCCGATCAGGTGTACGGCTGGCTACACAAAGTGGGTGTGCAGGACTTTGAGAAGATGACCAATCTGTCCAAGGATCTTCGGAGCAAACTGGACGAATGGTTTACCATTCCCGCCTGCCGAATCGAGGAAAAATATGTTTCTGCCGTGGACGATACGGTGAAATATCTGTTTCGTTTGAACGATGGCGAGTATGTAGAGTCCGTGGTGATGCACTATAACTACGGCTACACCATTTGCGTGTCCAGCCAGGTGGGGTGCAAAATGGGCTGTACTTTCTGTGCGTCTACCCTGGCCGGTTTTCAGCGGAATTTGCTGCCGGCGGAGATTGAGAGTCAGGTGCACGCTGCCCAGAGGGACCTGGGCTGCCGCATATCCCATATTGTGATGATGGGCATTGGCGAGCCGTTGGATAATTATGATAATACCATTTCGTTTTTACATACGGTCAACGACTCGCGGGGGCTGAATATTAGCCTGCGCAATATTACCATTTCCACTTGTGGGTTGGTGGATCGTATTTACGATTTGATGGAAGAGGAGTTGCCGGTGACGTTGACGCTTTCCCTGCACGCGCCCAATGATGAAATCCGCTCCCGCACCATGCCGGTGAATGCCCGGTGGGGCGTGGACGCTACCTTGCGGGCTATGGCAGCTTATGCGGAGAAAACTTCGCGCCGGGTGTCTTTTGAATATACTTTGATCCACAATGTAAACGACCGACCGGCCCATGCCATGGAATTGGCGGCGCGGCTGCGGGGAATGCTTTGCCATGTGAACCTGATTCCGGTGAACGATGTGGCGGAGCGAGGCAATGTGCGATCCAGTCAAAAAGACATTCAAAACTTTCAAAGCATATTGAAAAAACAGGGAATAAATGCTACAATAAGAAGAACTTTAGGTCATGATATCAATGCCTCTTGCGGGCAGCTTCGCAGATTGAAGAAACGAGGTGATCAGATTGAACATGGTTGCTAAAACCGACCGGGGGCGGATCCGTGAGTCCAACCAGGACGCCTATTTTGTGGGCGAAATGCCGGATGGCACGGCCTTTGCCGTGGTGTGCGACGGTATGGGCGGCGCAGCCGGCGGCAATATTGCCAGCTCACTGGCGGTGCAGGTGATCAGCAGCAAGATCAATGCGTCTTACCACCCCAATATGCGGGACAGCTCCATTTGCAATATGCTGGAGTCGGCGCTGTCTGCCGCCAATGTGGAAGTGTATGATCTGGCACGGGAAAAGGCGGATCTTCGGGGTATGGGCACCACGGTGGTGTGTGCCGTCATTCGTGGCGGCCAGGCGTTTATCGCCCACGCCGGGGACAGCCGAGCGTATCTCTTTTCTGCCGATGGCTTGCAGCAGGTGACTACGGATCACAGTATGGTGCAGGATCTGCTGGAGAGCGGCAAGATCACCCCGGACGAGGCAAAGCACCACCCCAATAAGAATATCATCACCCGTGCCATCGGGGTAGACAGTGCCATTAAGATTGACTTTGACCAGATCGACTTTAGTGACGGCCAGGTGCTACTCCTGTGTACGGACGGTCTTTCCAACTATGTGGACAATGACGAGATGGTCAGCGCCATCAGTGACGGTCAGTATTATGCTTATGCGGATCGACTGGTGCAGCAGGCCAACAAAAACGGCGGCGGTGATAATATTACCGTTGTTGCCATCAGCAATTAAGCGGAGTGAACAAATATAATGGATAATTATGTAGGAAAACGCTTAGACGGCAGATATGAAGTGCAGGAGATCATCGGCGTAGGCGGTATGTCCGTTGTTTATAAAGCCTATGACAATGTGGATGACCGCATTGGCGGTGAAGATCCTAAAGGACGAGTTTTTTGCAAAATGACGACTTTGTGCGCCGGTTTAAGAATGAGTCCAAGGCCATTGCCGTTATGTCCCACCCCAATATCGTAAAGGTGTACGATGTGAGCTTTGGCGAGAAGCTCCAGTACATTGTGATGGAGTATGTGGACGGCATTACCTTAAAGGAATATATACAAAAGCAGGGGGCCATCACCTGGAATGACGCCCTGTACTTTACCACGCAGATTTTGCGCGCGTTGCAGCACGCCCATGACAAGGGGCATTGTGCACCGGGACATTAAGCCTCAAAATATTATGCTACTGGCTGACGGTCATATTAAAGTGACAGACTTTGGTATTGCCCGCTTCTCCCGCAGCGAGACCAAAACTTTAACGGAAAATGCGATTGGCTCTGTGCATTATATCAGTCCGGAGCAGGCTAAGGGCGAGTTTACTGACGAACGGGCGGATATTTATTCTCTTGGCGTGGTACTCTATGAGATGCTGGCCGGTTGTGTGCCTTTTGATGCAGACAGCGCCGTGTCTGTGGCCCTAATGCAGGTGCAGGCGGACGCCAAGCGGCTCATTGATATTAACCCGGATATTCCCCGGGGCGTGGAGCAGATCTGTGCCCACGCTATGGAGAAGAACCCGGCCAATCGCTACCAGTCCGCAACGGAAATGCTCTTTGATGTGGAGGAGGTCATCAAGAACCCGGCCACCACATTTGACTATTCCTATTTTGTGGACGAGGAGCCCACGAAATATGTGATCAAGACGGTGGATCACACGGAGAAGCCCCAGCCGGATCTGCGATCCGAGCCGGAACAGCCGGTGGTGGAGGAAGACCCCAAGCGCAAGGGCAAGATTGTCGGCGCTGTGATTGCCGGTATGCTGGTGCTTGCAGCAGCCATTGTACTGTTGGTGATGGGCCTTACCGGTTCGCTGAACACCAAGTCTATGAAGTTGGAGAACTTTGTGGGTCAGTCCTATGACACCATCGTCAGCTCCAACCAGTACGATTATGTTTTTGTACAGGAGAGCAAGGAGAGCGAGGATGCGGACCCGGGCACGGTGCTGGAGCAAAAACCGGCAGCCGGTGAGCGGGTGATGAAGGGCAGCACAGTGACCCTTGTGGTGGCCCAGACACCCGGTGGCATTCAGGTGCCTAACTGCTACGGCCTTGGTGAGGATATGGCCAAGAAAGAGTTAGCCTCCGAGGGACTGAACAACTACACCGTAACGACCATCTCCAGCGAGACGGTAAAAGAGGGTCAGTGCGTATATACCAGCCCCAAGGCAGGGGATTTGGTGGCTGCGGACCAAACGGTGACCATTTATATCAGCTCCGGCCCCAGCACTACCCAAAAGGTGCTGCTGACTGTGCCGGATGTGCGTGGATTGAACCAAAGCGATGCTCGCAGCTTTTTGGAGAAGAGCGGGTTTGAAAATGTGCAGATTTCTACCGAAGACAGCAATCTGCCCAAGGATACGGTGATCAGCCAGACCCCGGTCAGGGTGAGGCGGCGGAGCCGTCGGCTGCCATCAAGCTGGTGGTGTCCACCGGCGTAGTGTCTACCGACCCGGCGGAACAGACGGTGAAGTTGCAGGTAACGGTGCCGGATACCGGCAAGCACAGCACCCTGAACATCTATGTGGACGGGGAACTGCAATTTACCAAGAGCGAGAGCCTGGACGGCGGCCAGCGAACCTTTAACCTGCAGGTGTCTTACGGTGCCCGGGTGGAGATCGAGGTGGAACTGGGCGAGGTGTCTCAGCGCCAGACTGTAAAGGCAGACAAGGCCAAAACGGTGCGTATGAACTTTAACGACAAGACGGACACCACAGTACCCGACGGGACGGACTGATATGGCAGTAACAGGCAGAATTCACAAAGGAATCGGCGGTTTCTATTATGTAGAAACCGCCGATGGATTATATGAGTGCAAGGCGCGGGGCGCCTTTCGCAAGCAGCGGATCACCCCATTGGTTGGGGATCGGGTGGAGATTACCGTGAACGCGCAAGGGGAGAATACCATTGACACTATTTTGCCCCGCAAAAATGAATTGCGCCGGCCGCCGCTGGCCAATTTAGATCGGCTCTTTATTGTGTCGTCTTTGGTAGATCCGGAGATCCGTACCGTGCAGATTGACAAGCTGACGGTGCTGGCGGCGCAAAAGGGCATTGATTGTGTGATCGTGCTCACCAAGGCGGATTTGGCAGAGAACGGGCAGCAGTACGCCGACATTTACAAAACAGCCGGTTACCCTGTGGTGCTGTGTAATGCCCGCACCGGAGAGGGAGCGGATCAACTGCCCGGCCTGATCTCCGGCAAGTTGTGCGCGTTTACCGGCAACAGTGGCGTGGGCAAGTCCACGCTGCTGAACCGTCTGTGCCCGGACTTGGCGCTGGAAACCGGCGAGACCAGCAAGAAGTTAGGGCGCGGTCGCCACACCACCCGGCACTGCGAGTTGTACCCGGTGGCCGGTGGCTGGGTAGCAGATACCCCCCCGGATTTTCTGCACTGGAACTGGAGCGGGACGCGGAGATCGACAAGGACGAATTGCCCGGTTGCTTTCCGGATTTTCGCCCTTATTTGGGGGATTGCCGCTTTAATAGCTGCACCCATGTGGCAGATAAGGGCTGTGCCGTGTGCGCCGCCGTGGAGCGGGGCGAGATCAGCGAAAGTCGTCACAACAGTTATGTTGAATTTTATAATCAGGTAAAGGATATTAAAAAATGGGAACGGAAATAAAGCGGTGCCTGATTGTCAGCGGCGCGCCGGAGGCGGATGTCGCCTACATAAAGCCGTTGCTGCCCGGCGCTTTTGTGGTGGCAGCGGACAGCGGGTATCAAAAGTGCCGTCGCTTGGGTGCAGAGCCGGATATTGTGGTTGGGGACTTTGATTCTTCACCGGTGCCGGAGCACACCAAGGAACTGATCGTGATGCCTGCGCATAAGGACGATACGGACACGCTGGCGGCCATAAAGATCGCCATGGAGCGCGGCTATACCCACCTGATTCTGGTGGGCGCTATTGGCAACCGCTTTGACCATTCTTTCTCCAATGTGGCGAACTTGGCCTATTGCCTGGACCGGGGTGTGCAGGCGGAGATTATTACCCCGAATGAAAAGCTTTTTATCTCTGACGGCCCTTTTTCCTTTAGTGGGGCGGGCTACGGTTATTTCTCCCTGTTTGCCTTTGGCGGTGTGTGCCGGGGTCTGACCATTCGGGGCGCCGAGTGGGAACTGACGGACTATGACCTGAACCCGGCCACCTCCATGTGCCAAAGCAATGAGGTGCGGGGCGGGGAATGTTCCATTTCTTTTCGGGAGGGCCGACTGCTGACGGTGCTCAGTAACGATCTGCAACTGCGCGCATAGTATGGTGTAAATACAGCAGTTGTGGGGTGTTCGGTGTGAAAAAAGATGTGTAGGCGTGATTTTTTGTGGATCGCATTCGGTGCGGGACTGGTGATCGCCTGTTGCTGTCCCACCATTTGGTCACCCGCATTTTGGCCATCGCCGTCATCGTCCTGGGCATTATCTGCTGTAAACGCTAAAAGGAGGCCCATTATGCAAGTGATCGTACTGGATCGCCCAAAGGTGCTGGCGCCGCTGCTGCGCGTCGTTTTTAAGATCAAAAAAGTAAAGCCGGAAACCTAAATCTAACATAGAAAAAAGACTTCGTTATCATAGGGTAACGAAGTCTTTTTTCTATTGGGTAACATTTTTCTTTGGTGTGCATAGACGGGGGTGTGAGTGCATAGATATTACCAGTAACTGTAAGGAGATGTTGCAATGGAAACGGAAAAGACCTTTGCCGACAGCAAGCGCACGGTTTGTTTGGGCACGGGAGAAGCAAAGTTTGAAGTGGAATACCAGGAGAGTCTGCCCCAATACTGTGAAGATGTGGAGCGGGTGGTACGGTGCGTGTGCAGCCATGCGGTGACGGACTATGAATATGCCTCCGGCAGCTTAAGGGTGACAGGACGCGCCGCATTTCATTGGTGTACATCTCCACTTCCGGGTGCTGTTTGTCCGCCGCGTTTGAGGAGCGGTTCACTAAAAACATTGACGCACCGGTGACGGACGCCTTTGCCTTTGCCCAGGTGCACACTTGTACGGACTTTACCAACTATCGGCTGATCAATCAGCGCAAGTTAGAGGTGCACTCCGGGCTGCAAGTCCACACACAGGTCTTTGCCTATATGGAACAGAGCCAGCTGACTGACTGTTGTGGTGCCATTTTGCGCCAAGCAGACGCCCAGTGCCTGGAGGTGCTGGACGCCGGACTGTTCTCCTGCGATTTTGATGAGAAGTTCGCCATCGGCCAGCACAACACCAATATCTCTGTGTTGATCCACACAGGTGCCTTTGCGGTGATTGACGAGGTGCGCACCATTGCCGGCAAAATGCTGGTGAAGTGCCGAGCTGAGTTGTGCGTGGTATATGAAAACACAGAACATAACACGGAGAAATGCTGCTTTACCGTGCACAGCAGTAAAATCGTGGATGTGGCCGGTATGACCGAGGACAGCCATGCCTTTGCACAAGTGAAGATCGGTTCTCTGTTTGTAAAGCCGGTACCGGACGAAAATAACGACTTGCGCCGATTGGAGATCGCCGGAGCCTTTGTGTGTCCTACACGGCCGCTATGGTCAGCGATACCCAACTGGTGACAGATGCCTATGCCATTGCCTATGACGCCCGGGTACAGACCGGCACGGTTCCGCTGCTGCGGGATCCACAATTCTTCTATGACAGCAAGACATTGTCCGCCGACCTGAGCTTTGAGGATACGGAGATCGCCGAAATCCTGGATTTATCCCTTGCTATGCAGGAGGCGCGGGTGCAAAACGGCCTGCTGCTGGTGGAGGTGGGCTACGGTGTGGCCTACTACGATGTGAGCGGCAATCTGTGCTGTAAGGACGGCGTGACCCGGCTGCAACTGGCGTTGACAGATGACAAGTGCGCCGGATTTGTAGGCGCCGGGCTGCAATCCTTTGATTATATCTTACAGTCGGCCAACCGTATTGAACTGCGGGTGAATATAGAGTATAGTGCTTGCCTGTACACCGAGGCGGAGATGCAGACGGTGACCGATGTGGAGTTGCAACCCTGCACTGCCGGTGAGTCACCGGTGCTGACACTGTACTTTGCCGCCAAGGATGAGAGCCTGTGGGACATTGCCAAAAATTCCGCTCCCGCACCGAGCTGATTCAGCAGGAAAATCAACTGACAGAAGATGTACTTCGCCAACAAACCATTCTTTTGATTCCGGGAGTGTGAGCATATGAATCAACAGATTTACAGCGATATCGCGCTCCGAACGCAGGGTGATATTTATATCGGCGTGGTGGGGCCGGTACGCACAGGCAAATCCACTTTTATCAAGCGGTTTATGGACACCATGGTGATCCCCAATATTGACGGAGAGTACCAGCGGGAGCGGGCCACGGACGAATTACCCCAGTCCGCTGCCGGGCGTACCATTATGACCACGGAGCCAAAATTCGTGCCGGAGGAAGCAGTGACCCTGCATTTGACGGATCACACTACCTTCCGTGTGCGACTTGTGGACTGCGTAGGCTACATTGTGCCCAGTGCCGTGGGCTATATTGAGGAGGAGCAGCCCCGGATGGTGCGCACACCCTGGTATGAGGAAGAAATACCTTTTAACATGGCGGCGGAGATCGGCACGAAAAAGTGATTACCGAGCACTCCACCATTGGTTTGGTCGTTACGACGGACGGCACCATTACTTCTATTCCCAGAGCGGAGTATGAAGAAGCAGAGGAGCGGGTGATCGAGGAGCTGAAATCCTACGGTAAGCCCTTTGTGGTGCTGCTCAATTCGGAGACGCCCACAGCCGCGGGAACGGTCGCTTTGGCAGCAGAACTAACGGAGAAATACGGCGTGCCGGTGTTGGCGGAGAACTGCATGGAAATGGACGCTGAGGCATTTCATGCGGTGCTGCAAAAGGTGCTGTATGAATTTCCCATCAGCTCCGTGCAACTGCTGATGCCCGGGTGGATCAAGTGCCTGGACGATCAGGATCCTTGGAAAACGGAGCTGTTCGCTGCGGTACAACAGGACTGCCACAGTTTGTCCACCATTGACAGTGTGAAGCCGTTTATTGCAGCCTTGGCAAAGGTCTCGCGGATTGAAAGTGTACAGGTGCGGCGGCTGGATCTGTCTACCGGCGATGTGCAGCTGGATGTGCAGGTGGACCACAGTTACTTTTATCAGGTATTGTCTGAGAAATGCGGCCTGACCATTGCCAACGAACGCCAGTTGATGGAGCAGATTTTGCAGCTGGTGACCGTCAAGCAGCGGTTTGCACGGTTTGAGCAGGCGCTGGCGGATGTGGAGAATAGCGGATACGGTATTGTAATGCCCGCCATGGATGAGATGCATCTGGATGAGCCGGAAATTATGAAACAGGGTGGCCGCTACGGTGTAAAGCTACGAGCACAGGCACCTTCCATTCATATGATCCGCTGCAATACGTACACAGAAGTGGCACCCATTGTGGGCAGCGAAAGCCAGTCCCAGGAGTTGGTTATGTACCTGCTCAAAGAGTTTGAACAGGACCCGGCAGCTATTTGGAACACCAATTTGTTTGGCAAGCCGCTGTTGGATCTGGTGAACGAGGGGCTGAATAACAAGCTTTACCGTATGCCGGAGGACGCCCGCAACAAGTTCAGAGAGACCATCGAGCGGGTGATCAACGAGGGGTGCAGCGGGCTGATTTGTATTATTCTTTAACAAAGAAAAACAAAAAAACGGAGCCGTTTGGCTCCGTTTTTACCATCAATAAAAATAATATTTGGCTTCCAGCACCAAGGCCAGCGCTGCTTGCAGCAGGATGAATACCGGCAGGGTGATCATGAATTTCTTATGCCGGGTCTTGTGGCGGATCAGGCGCATGGTAATGTACTCACCCACAGCGCCGCCTAAAAGCGCTACGAACAGCAGCGTATCCTCCGGCACGCGCCATTTGCCTTTTTTGGCGCGGACCTTGTCGCTGACGGTCAGCACGATGGCCAGCAGGTTGGTGCCCACCAACCAAAGCAGGGCGAACTGGTACAGGCTCACGCTTGCTTTTCCGGCTTAAAAGGGCTTTAAGTCCTTTAGGTCAAAGTTGCCGATGGACAGGGGAGAACCCTTTTTGAAATCATCGCCCTTTTGCTCGTCTACACCAAAGACGGCGGCGCAGTTGGGACACACCAAAAAAGTACACCGGTTGGCATTCCAGGGGCAGCGGCAGCTTTACGGCAATGCGGCGCTCAAAGTTGGAAAACACGCCAAAATGCCCTTTTTTGCCGCACTGGGGACAGGTGAGCTCCACCGTCTCGCCGCGGGCTTTAATGCGATTATCTGTACCTAATCTGTATTCCATAACATCACCTATGCTTATTTTACAATATTTTTAGAAAGTGTCAAGTATGAAGAAAGTATTCCTCTCTCTTTTTCTGCCTGGTACTGCTGTGCGGATGCACGGTGAACAAACCGCGCAAATCGAGACCACAACGGCGCCGGACACGGCCGCAGCCGGAGAACTGACCGTGCGAAGCGTGTGGATCACTTACTACGAACTCCAGGCCTTTACCGGCAAATACGATACCGGCGGTGACTTTTACAGCGCCGTATCAAAGGCTTTTGCTCAGTTGCAAAGGCGGGGCTTTACGGCGGTCACCGTACAGGTGCACCCCTGCGCAGACGCCTTTTATCAGTCCAAATACTTTCCGGTCAGCGTCTACTGCTTTGGCAAAGCGGGCGGGGAACTAAAATACGACCCATTGGAACTGCTGTGCAAGGCGGCACACGAAAATCAACTGAAAATCGAAGCCTGGTTCAACCCTTACCGGGTGAGCCAGCAGGATAAGATCGAAAAACTCAGCGACGATAACATTGCTAAAAAGTGGTATAAGGAGAAAAACGGCAATGTGGTGATCGTGAATCAAAAATCTACTTTAACCCGGCGGCCAAAGCGGTGCAAAAACGCATTGTGGCCGGTGCGGGAAATTGTGAAAAACTACCCGGTAGACGGCATCCATTTTGATGATTACTTTTATCCGGATACCGATAAGAAAATTGACGCTAAGCAGTATGCTGCCTACTGCGCAGACGGCGGCAACCTGTCTTTAGGCGACTGGCGGCGCAGCCGGGTGAATGACCTGATCCGTGCTGTTTATAAAGCTGTGAAAGAAGAAAATCAAAGCTGTACCTTTGGCATCAGCCCGGCGGCGGGCATTGCCAATGATCGGGACAGTTTGTACGCCGATGTGGAGACCTGGGCGACCCAAAAGGGTTACTGCGATTATCTGTGTCCCCAGGTGTACTTCGGCTTTCTTAACGATACCCTGCCGTTTATGAAAACGGTAAAAGACTGGCGGGATTTGGTCACCGCCTGTGATCTTTATATCGGCCTGCCGCTGTATAAATGCGGCAAGGCAGACGCCTACGCCGGGCGGGGCAAGGCCGAATTCCGGGAAAATAAGAATATGATCTTTCGCCAAATTCAGTTTATCCGCCAAATTCCGGCGGTAAAGGGCTTTTATGTGTTCTCCTACGGCTATCTATCCGACGACAGCGTAGGGGAGGAGGTCAGCGGCCTTTACTCTGCTATGCAGTGATCAGCGTTTTCTACTCCGGTAATGGTCACTTCCACCAGATCGCCGATGTGCAGATCCCGACGGTGGATGGTCACCGGTACATAATTGCGGGTGTAGCCGGTGTAGGTACCGTTCGGTTGTTGCTGCTCCACCAGCACCTGCGCTTTTTGACCCACCAGACCGTCAAAATAGGCCTCACGCAGCTTGTCTGTCTCTGCAATCAATTTTTTTTGCGCGACGTTCCTTCTCCTGCCGAGGTACGCTGTCGCCCCGTTTAGAGGCGGCTGTGCCCTCTCGCTGAGAGTAGGGGGAATACATGTACCTTTTCAAACCCGATCTTCTTTGCAAAGGCCAGGCTCTCTTCAAAATCGGCTTCTGTTTCTTCATGAAAGCCGGTCATCATGTCCGTGGTCAAAGTGGCACCCGGAATGCGGCACGCAGCTTGCGGCACAGGTCTGCATATTCATCCGCCGTGTAGTGGCGGTTCATGGATTTTAAGGTTTTGGTGCAGCCGCTTTGCAGAGAGATGTGGAACTGGGGACAGAATTTTTCTATCTTTGCCAGCCCGGCAATCATGCGGTCGGTGATGTGGTCCGGCTCCAGAGAGCCCAGGCGCACCCGGGCAATGCCGGGGGTGCGGTCGCAAATGGCAACAGCGTCCAGCAGGTCAAAATCCTGCCCCTTGCCGTAGGCGGACAGGTTGATGCCCACCAGTACGATCTCTTTAATGCCGTGGGCAGCCAGGTCCTGCACTTCTTTTTCCAGGTCCGCCGGTGCCTTGGAGCGCACACGCCCCCCTGGATTTGGGGATAATGCAGTAGGAGCAAAACCGGTCACAGCCGTCCTCAATTTTTACAAAGGCGCGCACGCGCTGCCCAAAGCCGCTGATGGCGCAGGGGCAAAGGGGTCGCCGGTTTGGTGGGCATTAATGTCCACAATGCGGCTTTTTTCTGTATGATACCGGTTGATGATGGAAAAAATATCACCGTCGCTCTTGTTAGAGAATACAATGTCTGCGTCCAGCTGGGCTTTGGCCTCCTCCGGGAACGCCTGGGGCATACAGCCGGTGAGGATCACCGTTGCGCCCGGGTGACGGCGCTTAAAGCGGCGCACGCTTTGGCGGGTCTTTTGGTCCGCAGTGGCGGTTACCGTACAAGAGTTGACGATGTAGTAGTCCGCTTCCTGGTCCGGGGACACAATCTCAAAACCGGCGCTGCGCAGCAGCTCGGCCATATATTCACTTTCATACTGGTTGACCTTGCAGCCAAAGGGTGTAAAAAGCAGCTTTCATATCTATTACGCTCCAATCCACGACATTATAGCATAAAGCCGGTGGGGGAGCAAGATTTTTAGCGCAAACAATGAGGTGGTTTGATGAAAAGAATCGGAACATTTTTGCGCTGCTACGGCTCTGCTGGACAGCGGCTTTGCGAATTATCGTCTGGTGACCCTGTCGGCAGACCCGAAGAAAATTACCCAAATTACCGTGAAAAACGGCGTCCAAAAGATCCTGAACCCTGCCGTGCCTGCAAAACAGCAGTTGCTTTGTGCCAAAGGCAGCGGTGATCCCACTTATGAATATAAGTTAAAAAAGACGGTGGATGCGCCTGTGCGCAAGAACACCAGAGTGGGCACCGTGAAAGTCAAACTGGACGGCAAAACGGTGGCGGAACTGCCGGTGTATGCCGGGGTAAATATCGACAAAACCGCCTTTTGGTCGGTTTTTGTCCGCTTTTTAAGGACATTTTGAAAATAAGTGTTGAAAAATCTGCCTTGTTGTTGTAAAATGAGGATTTGAAATTCCAAGAAGAATGGAGATAAAATGATGGCAGTTAAATTTAACAGTAATTTTGCTGAAACTTTTGTCAGCAAGGCGGATATTCAGGCGCTGGAGCCCCAGGCTGCGGCTGCGCAAAGACCCTGATGGACGGTACCGGTGCCGGTAACGACTTTTTGGGTTGGGTACATCTGCCCACCGATTATGACAAAGAGGAGTTTGCTCGCATTAAAAAGGCGGCTTCTTACATTCAGAAGAATGCGGATGTGCTGATCGTGATCGGTATCGGCGGCTCTTATCTTGGCGCCCGTGCCGTGATTGAGGCACTGAAGTCCCCCAATTACAACCTGCTGGCTAAGGATACCCCGCAGATCTTCTTTATCGGCAACTCCATCATCCCGGAGATGCTGAATGAGA